>JABLTO010064369.1_pt1 | contig 141511 bp, 119 predicted proteins | sample 7160091 | NCBI WGS metagenome assembly JABLTO01 (sample SAMN14651225, study PRJNA627086) | human gut metagenome | isolation source: feces | host: Homo sapiens | reverse complement strand
TGGTCCAATAAGGGCTCCTCTAATATCATTTCCAGCTCTTAATGCTGCACTGACATCTGAACCATACATTGGATATATATCTACAGCATAACTTAAATTATTTTCTTTTGCTAAATTAATTAATTCAGTAGTCATATTATAATCGTATGGCCCACTAGAATCTTTAGCACAAATTGACACATCATATTCTGTACAACTTAAATCATCCCCTATACATCCCATATCCACTGCTATCATTTCACTAATATCAGAAGGAATAGAAGCTGAACCATGACCAACCTCTTCATATGTAGAAATTATAATTTTTACTGTATTTTTAGGTTTTAAATTTTCTCTATGCATCATTTCTAATAATGCAATTATGGCTGCAACACTACCTTTATCATCAATAAATCTTGATTTAATAAATCCACTTTCTGTTATTGTAGTCTTTGGATCAATAAAAATAAAATCTCCAACTCCAATACCTAATTTTTCAACATCCTCTTTACAATTTACAATTTCATCAATTCTTACTTCCATGTTTTTTTCATCTCTTGGTTTAGATTTACTATCCTCAAAAACATGAGCAGCTGGGCTAGTACTTAGAAATGTACCTGAATAAAGTTTTCCTTCTCTAGTCCTTATTGTACAATATTCACTATCTAATGTAGGTAAAATAGGCCCACCTAATATTGTAAACTTCAAATTTCCACTTGGTGTTATTGACCTAACCATTGCACCTAATGTATCAACATGTGCGCACATTCCTATTGTTTTTTCATTGTTTTTTCCTTCAACAGTAATTGTTCCACAACCCTTATTATTTCTTTCAAAGTTATATCCAAAAGGTTTAATAATTGCCTCTATCTTATCCATGATTTCAAAACAAAATCCTGTAGGACTATTGAACTCTAATATTTCTTTTGCTGTCTTTAATAAGAATTCCTTATTAACACTAAAATTACTTTTCATTTTCTCCTCCTAAAGGTCAATATTATTTTTTATATTATTAATATTATCATATTTAACCTTAATCTAGTAAATTTTACTTAATTTTATTTATATTCTTTACCGCACAAAAAAATATCCTTAATATTAACTCAATTTATGAATTAATATTAAGGACATTTTATTAATATATTACTGCTTAACTATAACTTATAACTCATTAATTTATAATATACTCTTGTTATAAAACTATAGTCTTTATTTAAATAAGTCTAAAATTTCTTCATTTGTTAGCTTTGAAATATTATTTATATTTAAGCTATCATCACTTATAACACTATTAATTATTTCTCTCTTATCTTCCTGTAACTTTATAATATTTTCTTCTATGGTATCTTTTGCAATTAACTTAATAACTTCAACTATATTTTTTTGCCCTATCCTATGAGCTCTATCAGTAGCTTGGTCTTCAATTGCAGGATTCCACCATGGATCCATGTGCATTACAAATTTTGCAGATGTTAAATTTAATCCTGTTCCTCCTGCCTTTAATGAAATTAAAAATACCTGTGCCTCTTTACTTTCATTAAATTCATTAACTAAGCTTATTCTTTCCTTTGCAACTGTTGTTCCATCAAGATATTTACTTTCAATTCCTCTTTCTATTAATTCTTTTCTTAGTTTTTTTAATACTGATGTAAATTGCGAAAAAACTAATATTTTATATTTACTTTCAATTATATCCTCAATTATATCTATAGCCGTATTAATTTTCCCATTTTTACCGTTATAATTTTCATCTACTAATGATGGATCAAGACATATCTGTCTTAATCTTGTTAAGTAAGAAAAAATAGTAACCTTATCCTCTTCGCCATTTTTAATACTTAGCTTAACGTCTTTCATATAATTTTTATAAGCAAGTCTTTGATCAGATGTCATTTGAACATAATATTTTTTTTCAATTTTTTCTGGTAATTCAGAAATAACGTCTCTTTTCAATCTTCTCAATATAAATGGATTAATAAGAATTTTTAATTCTTCTAGTTCATCTTCATCTCTATGCATAAATTTTTCTTTAAAAGAACTTTCATCAAATAAATATCCTGGCATTATAAAATCAAAAATTGACCATAATTCAACAATAGTATTTTCAATAGGAGTTCCTGTTAAAGCAAATTTAACTTTTGCATTTATTTCTTTAATAACCTTGGTATTTTGCGCTTTAGGATTTTTTATATTTTGTGCTTCATCTATTATGCAATAATCAAAAACTTCATTTTCATAAAAATCTATATCATTTTTAATCGTTCCATAAGTTGTAATCAATACATCAAACTCATTTATGTTCATTAATATTTTTTCTCTAACATTTTTATTTCCATGTACTATTCCTACTTTTATCTGTGGCGCAAATTTTTCAAATTCAGCCTTCCAATTATATAAAAGTGATGTAGGTGCAACTATAAGGCTTTTTTTATTATCCTCTTTTAAATTCTTCTCTTCTAAGAGAAATGAAATAATTTGTATTGTTTTACCTAATCCCATTTCATCAGCTAAAATTCCACCAAACCCTAAATTACTTAAAGCCTTTAAATAATTTACTCCAACTAACTGATAGTTTCTTAATTGTCCATTAAATCCTTTCACTTGACTTATTTCCGTTTCATTACGATTAGATAATTTATCTGCAATATCTTTCACTATCTTATTGCCTCTAATAAAGGATAAATTATTTCCTTCAATGCTATTTTCTAAAAATAAAGCTTTATTTTTATCTACTTCTAATATTCCTTGACTTAAGTCTTTTCTATAAGATAAATTATCAAGCATATTTAGAAAATTCTTCATACCAATATCTTTTAAATTAATTAGTCTACTTTTTTTACTTTTATAATACTTCCTTCCATCTTTTAAAGCTTCTAAAATGTCTTTATATTCACTAAAATCAATATCCTCTATATTAAATTTAAAGTATAAGTTGTCCTCTTCATCTTCAATTATAGCTTCTATATTTTTTGAGTTTAGTAAATTAGATTTTTCAAAACTTTTATTGAAAGTTACTTTAGAAATTAAAGCAAGCTCATTTATTCCTGCAGTTAAAAATTCATAATATTCATCATCATTTCCAATAAAAATATAGTCTTTATTTTTCTTTATAAATCTTAATCTTTCAAGTCTTCTATCAATTTCATCTTCCAAGGTCAAATCTCTAAAAAACTCAATACTATCATTTTCTAAAATATTTATATTCTTACCAAAATAGTTTATTATTGCTTTACACTTAACTAATTTATTTTCTGTAGAAAAACTTAGCTTAGGCTTCCAAAATCTTCTACAGATTCTCTTTATTCCTTCTGATAATATAACATCGCTACTAATTTCACTTAAAACTTTTATTACCTTTATTAACTCATTACTTTCTTTAGAATATTCTATCTTTCCTTGTCTTTTAAGTTCCTTCCAAAATCCAAAATAAGAGTTTGCAACACTAATACTTGGTAAATATATTTTTCTATCGTAAAGAAAAACATCAAATTTATTACTCAAAGGTATAGGTAGTTTCTTTTTAGTAGTAAGATTAACACTATCATTTTCTAGTTTCAAAGTAAATGATAATGGTAAATTTTCTTTATACACAAAAGTTTCATAGTTAATATAATCATAATTAAATTTTACTTTTTTATCACTACTAACTAACGATAGGAAGTCTCTAATTTCATTACTTTTTAATCTTAAATATTTACCTTCAATTATTTTAACTTCATCATTTTCTTTAAATCTATCAATTGCAAATGATAAAAGCTCCTTATCACTTTCAGAAAAATACATATTGTAAGGATTAAATAAAAATTCTCCATTAATCCTTAAAGGACTTTTATTTTCCATAGCCTGAAAAAACTCATTTAATTTGGTCACCAAATAAGTACTACCTTCACCAATTCTAAATTGAACATCAAACATAAATATATTTTTTTCTTTAATACTTTTTATATCTAAATCTAATTTTATTTCTTTTTTATAATTATCTGATCTATTTATTTTATTTTGTATTGTATTGTTACTTCTATTACTTTTTTTTATTTTATTTTTAGCAATTATATAAAATGAAAATATGCTTGCTATTATATGTTTACAAACATAATTATTTTTATGTTTTGAAAATTCCTCATAAGTACTACATGTACAAGTTGCACCATTAACTTTTTCATTTTTTAAATTATATTTTATATGACAACTATAGCTTTTAGAGTCATCCTCTTCTTTCACTTTTGAATATATATGATAAACACCATCAATGCTTTTACTTGTCATGCCTGTTACTAATTTTAACTTATGAATTTCTTTACCTTCTTTAATACTAATATTAGATCCTAAAGCCAATACTGCATCTAATAGCTTTCTTAAGTTCATATTTTCACCTCATTATCTTAAAGTAATAAATTATTATAACATATCTTATCATTACAGTTAACACTATTCTTACTAATAAATAAACTTCTAAATTTTATATTTATTATTATAAGTCATGCAAGGTATAATTTTTTTACATAAATATTATTAGTTTCTTTTAAACATAAAAAAGCACCAGTTTTATAAAAACCTAGTGCTTCATAAATTTAAGGTGGAAATTTATAAAATTACAAAATGCTATAAAGCATTGTAAGATTAACTAATTTATAATTTAATTTTTAATTTATTATCTATTAATTCAACTTCATTTCCATTAAAGAATACTTTTTTACTACAATCAAAATTATGAACTATAATTTCAATTTCCTTATAGACTTTTTCATATCCTATTTTTTCTTTCATTTCTATATTTAATGCTTCTCCTAACTCAAAGTTAAATTCATATTTATTAAATTTTCCTTCTTTATAATCAAAGCTTTCCCCATCATCAAGGAAATTATTATAATTTCCAATACCCTTTTTATTAGATAAATAAATATTTAAATTTAAACACTCATTATCTTTTTCACCTATATAATTTACATCTTTGCTAGTTGGTATAATTGACATTGCTTTAATATAAATAGGACAAATATCTAAAGGTGCTTCTTTAATAATATATTGCCCACCCTCAAATTCTGTTCCTGTCCAATAATCAATCCAATTATTTCCCTCTGGAAGATAAACTAATTTTTGCCTTGATCCTTGTTCAACCACTGGCGAAACTAATATATTATCACCAAATAAGAATTCATCATTAATTTCATATGTCTTTTTATCATTTTGATAATCATATAATAACGGTCTTATAATTGGAGCTCCATTTTCTTCACATTTGTGCATCATATCATATAAATAAGGAATAAACTTATATCTTAATTTAATATATTTTCTATTAATTTCTTCTGTCTCATTACCAAATGCCCATGGTTCCTGCTCTCTACTACCAATAGTAGAATGATTCCTGAACAATGGTGTAAATGCACCAACTTGAACCCATCTACTTAAAAGCTCAGCTGTACAATCATGTCCAAATCCACCAACATCAGTACCACAAAAAGCCATACCACTAAGCCCAAGATTCATTAGCATTGGTAAAGACATTCTTAAATGTTCCCATGTACTTTGATTATCACCAGTCCAAACTGTAGCATATTTCTGTGTACCAGCATAGCATGCCCTAGTTACTACAAAAGGTCTTTTACCTGTAAATTCTTTAATTCCATCATATGTTGCCTTATCCATCATATGTCCATAAACATTATGAATTTCCTTATGAGTAACTATTGTACCATCATTATCAAAAATTATATCATCAGGTAATGGTCCATTAAAACTAGCTGGTTCATTCATATCATTCCAAATTCCTGCAACCCCTGCATCAATCATTATTTTTTGATTATTTGCCCACCACTTTCTAACATTTGAATTCATAAAATCTGGAAAAACAGAATCTCCTGGCCACACAACATTTTTATATACTATTCCATCTTTATCTGTTGCAAAATATCCATTTTTTATACCTTCATCATAAACCTTATATCCTTTATCTACTTTTACCCCTGGATCAATTATTGTTACAACTTTAAATCCCATTTCCTTTAATTGATTTGTAAAATCTTTAGGATTTTCAAACTTTTTATTATCCCATGTAAACACTCTAAAACCATCCATATAATCAATATCTAAATAAATTGTGTCACATGGTATATTCTTTTTCCTAAAAGTTTTCGCAATTTCTAAAGCTCGTTCTGCCGGTGCGTAAGACCATCTGCATTGCTGATACCCTAATGTCCAAACTTGTGGTAATGGTGTTTTGCCAGTTAAATTAGTATATTCGTTTACAACCTTACTAACTTCTGGTCCATAAATAAAGTAATAATCTAAATTTCCATCCTTCGCTCCAAAATAGTAATAATTTGAGTTTTCCTTTCCCATATCAAAGTGGCTTTCAAAATGATTATCAAAGAAAATACCACATGCTTCTTTATCCTTCATTGTAATTAAAAATGGTATAGATTTGTATAACTGGGCATATGTTTCTCCATGTGGTGTTGGATCATCCGTATTCCAATTTCTATAATGATATCCTTTTTTATTTAATGATCCTGTTCTTTCCCCTAAACCATAAAAATACATATCATTTTCCATTACTTTTGATACATATATTTTATACTCTTCGTGCCCTTCCAATTTATGTCCTTCTTCAGCAGCTAACGAAAAATTTGCTCCTAATCTTCTAAAAGGTTTTCTTTCTCCCCTAAAGTCTCTACATAATGCTTCTCCATTTGATTTAAATATATCAACTTTAAAATCATCGTAAATTCTAATATCTAATAATTTAGTTTTTACATTTAAACATCCTTCATTTTTTTCTACACTAAACTCAATATTTTCACACTTTAAATTTTCTACCGCTTTCGAATTTCTTTCTTTTCTAAAAAATGGTGCAAAAAAGTTTACTACTCTTTCATTAACCATAGTAACAGTACATTGAATATCTTTATAATTTACTAATATTAAATTTCCATTTACTTCATAACCTAATATTTTTCCTAACATAGTACTTCTATCCCCTTTATACCAATTGAATTATTCTATTTAAATACTACTATTATAATGTTATTATAATAATTAGAAATATAAAATACTTGCAGTATACTATCACTAAATAAAACAATACTGCTATACTGGAGATTATATGGATAAATTAGATTTTACAAGATTAAAAGAAAATACTACTCATGGGAATTTTATTTTACCATTTTCTATATATAAGGGTACTATAAGTCCAACTTTTCCTTCAATTGCTGTTCATTGGCATGAAGAAATAGAAGTTATTATAGTTATAGATGGAAGTTGTAATTATAGAATTGATTTAGATTCATTTATAATTAATAAAGGTGATATTTTAATTGTGGGACCTCAAAAACTTCACTCTTTTTCATTAATTAAAGATAATACAATGACTTGGATATCATTTGTATTTAATATGGACATGCTTAAAAGTTCAACTACTGACGGTGCATTACTTAAATATATATCACCAATTTTAAATCATGAGCATGAACTTCCTACTTTTATAAAAGGAACTAGCCCTTGCTATAATACTATATTTAACTTAATAGAAAATATACTTTACTGCTACTACGAAAAGGATATTGCATATGAACTGGAATTAAAATCATTTTTATTTCATTTCTTTGCACTTCTTTATAAAAATAATCTAATTGAACAGCAAATCAATAAAAGCTTATTAACTGTTAATACTATGGATAAAATTAAGTCAGTATTAAATTATATTAATGAACATTATACTGAAGATATTTCTATTAACACATTAGCAAATATTTGTGATTATAGTGAATATCACTTTATGAGATTTTTTAAAAAACATATAGGCTTAACTTGTATTCAATATATAAATAATTATCGCTTAGAAAAAGCTTCTATTTTACTTACTACATCCAATAATGCAATTATGGATATATCTTTAGAAGTAGGATTTGATAACTTATCATATTTTAATAAACTATTTAAGAGAAAATATAATTTAACACCAAAGGAATTTAGACTATTAAACGGTATTTATCTAAAAAATTAAATTAGATGTGTAAAATCTAATTACACATCTAATTTGCTTTAATCTACAGATTTTAATGATTCAACCATTTGGACATTTTTTAATTTATAATACATTGCAAAATTTACAAGTAATGCAAATATCATAGTTAATATTGATGCTATTATAAAACTAAATAATGATATATTTCTTCCAAACATAACGTAATCCATTTCTACAGTTACTATAATAAATTTATGAAATACAACACCTAATCCCAGTCCAACAATTAAACCAATTATAGTTAACAATATATTTTCCCTATATATATAAGCCGAAACTTCCTTATCATAAAATCCTAATACTTTTATTGTGGCTATTTCTCTTATACGTTCAGAAATATTAACATTTGTTAAATTGAAAAGCACTATAAAGGATAATGAACCTGCACATAAGATCATTACAATAACTACTAAATCTAGTGATTTAATTGTATCATCAAAATTTTGCTTAGCGCTTGTATTATTTACAGTTCCAGATATTCCATCCATAGTAATAAATTTATTTGAAACTTCATTTACTAAACTTTCCTTATTTAACTTTAATAGAATACTATTAATTTTAGCATTTTCATTAAATACTTCTTCATAATATTTTTCACTTATATAAATATAATTATTTACATATCTTTCAGCTATTGATCCAATTTTTACTTTTCCTTTTTTATCATTATTATTAGTAATTTCTACTTCATCACCAACTTTAACATTCAATAGCTTTGCAAGCTTTTCAGATATTACAACATTCTCTTCTGTAAGTTCAATAATATCCCCACTTATTCTATTTCTCAATAATTCAAAATTATTAAACTTATCATTATCATTTGAAACAATAAGTGAAACATCTTTACTCATATCCTTAGCTATAACTTTACTATTTTCACTTGTTACAAATAAATAATCTTCTATATTTTCATCTTCACTTATTTCATTTTTTGTACTACTAAACTCTTCATCACTAATATTATTATCAAGATTCAAAGCCATTTCATATTTTGTTAATTCCCCATATTGTTTAGAAACGACAGCCTTAATAGAATCTTTAATACCAAAACCAGTAAGTAACAATGCCGTACTTCCTGCTATTCCTATTACAGTCATTAAAAATCTCTTTTTATACCTAAAAATATTTCTTACAGTAACTTTTCCAATAAAATTAAGTTTATTCCATATAAACGGTATTCTTTCTAATAAAATTCTTTTACCTTCTTTAGGTGCCTTTGGCCTCATAAGTACTGAAGGTGTTTCCATCAATTCAATTCTACAAGCTGCATATGTCGCAAATGTAGTAAGACCTATAGCCGCTACAAAAACAAGAATTGCAAGTGGAATATTAATAACATAGTTAACATTAGGTAAAATATATAATATTTTATAGGCATCTATTATTATAAGTGGAAGTACTGTAAACCCTAATACAACACCTATAATACATCCAATTGTACTAGCTAACAATGCATATACTATAAATTTTTTAGCTATGCTACCTTTGCTATATCCTAATGCCTTTAAAGTACCTATATTTACTCGTTGCTCATCAACCATTCTAGTCATTGTTGTTAAACAAACTAAGGCTGCAACAATAAAGAAAAATACTGGGAATACATTGGATAATTTATCAATACTCTTTGCATTATTTTCAAAATCCACATAAGAATAATGAGATTTTCTATCTAATACATATAATTCTGGCTTTTTAATTTTTACAATTTCCTCTTCAGCTTTCTTAATCTCTTCTTCTGCTTTAGCTAGCTCTTCATTTGCCAACTTTTCTTTTTCTAAAAGCTCCTTTTCACCTTCTTGAATCTTTGTTTTACCTTCAATTAATTGTGCTTTTGCTTCTTCTAATTGAGCTATTCCACTATTTTGAGCTTCAATTAAAGAATTCTTAGAGGAATTTATTGCTTCTCTTCCTGTTGCAAGCTGAATCTGTACAGATTTAAGGCTCTCTTCCTGTTTTACCAATTCCTCTTTTTTTTCTTCAAGTTGTGCTTTTCCTTCACTTAATTTATCTATCCCTTGTTGTACTAAAAAATTAATACTATTTATTTCTTGAGTAATTCTTTCTTTTTCTTCTTGTGATAATTCTTCATTACTTAAAGCTTGTTCTAAACTATCTTTTTGTTTTTTTAACTCATTTAATTTTTCTTCAGATTCTTTTATATTTTCCTCTGCTTTTACAAAACCTTCTTCAGCTACTTTTTTTGCATCATTAAATGTACTTAACCCAATATTATACTCTTCTTCTTTTTGATTCAACTCTTCTTCTGCAACATTAATTTTTTCTTTTCCTAATTTTATAGAATCTTTTAATTGTTGTTCTTTAGTACTTATTTCACTTTCAGCTTGAACTAATGTATTTTTAGAATTTTCTATTTCTTTCTTTGCATCATCAATTTGTTGTAATGCTTCTGATTTTTTATCTTCATATTCCTTTTTACCATTATCTAGCTCTACATTAGCAGAATCTATTACTTCAGCATATCTTCTATTATTTATTTTAGATGAAATATCTTCTATTGAAGCAGTTGTTTTATCTATTATATCAAAATATTTACTTTCATAAGAATTAATATTCCTTGCGCCATCAACCGTTGCATAAACCTCTGTATAAATATCACTTTTAAAATTATTTTCATTTATATACATATAAGTTTTAACATTCCCGTTACCTATTGTACTGCTTCCAATTTGATTACTTAAGTAATATGGTGTTTCTACTATTCCTACTATTTCATATTCATCATTTTCTAATGACTCATTAATATCAGTATTATCCCCAGAAAAAAGTGTTATCTTGTCACCAATTTTCATATTTAAACTTTTAAATTTTTCATTTGCAATTACACATTCATTTTCATTTGTAGGAAGTCTTCCTTCTACTACATTAAGCCTATTAATGTAATTTTCATTACTATCATTTAAATTATCACTTGGCAAACTATGAATTCTTATTACAACTTCTTCTGAACCATGCTTTGACAATACATCTATAGTCTTACTTGGATAAACTCCTAAGACACCTTCTATATTTTTAATATCATTAACATCATTATCACTTAAACCTAATGTCGATATTATTTTTAAATCCATTAAATTATAATCATCATAATATTTATCAGCTGTACTTTTCATATCAATTGGTGCAATTTTAACACCAGTAAATAGCATTACTCCCAATACAATTATAGATGCAATTGAAATAAATCTTCCTTTAGATTTTTTGATATCTCTAAAAATATCTTTCCATAAAGCATTTTTTATCATTACCATTCAATCCTTTCAACAGGAGTTGGGTTTTCATTTATGGTTACCTTTTGTATTTTTCCATTCCTAACTTCTATAACCTTATCCCCCATAGGCGTTAATGCTAAATTATGTGTAATTATAATAACAGTTACCCCTTTTTTTCTACAAGTATCTTGTAGCAATTTTAAAATAGCTTTACCTGTATTATAATCTAATGCTCCTGTAGGCTCATCACATAATAAAAGTTTTGGATTTTTTGCTATAGCTCTTGCTATTGCAACTCTTTGCTGCTCACCACCTGATAATTGAGATGGGAAATTATTTTTTCTATTAGCTAATCCTACTGAATCTAATACTTTATCAATATCTAAAGGATTTTTTGATATTTGGATTGCTAATTCTACATTTTCACGAGCTGTTAAATTTTGAACTAAATTATAAAATTGAAATACAAATCCTATATCATATCTTCTATATGTAATTAGTTCCTTTTGCGAATACTTACTTATTTCATTATTATCAACAATTACTTCTCCTGATGATACCGTATCCATACCACCTAAAATATTTAGTATTGTAGATTTTCCTGCTCCACTGGCTCCTGCAACAACTACAAATTCACCTTTATTAACAGAAAAATCAACACCACTTAATGCTTCAATTTCTACTTCTCCCATTTTATACTTCTTTTTTACATTTTTAAACTGAATATATCCCGACATCTTTGCCACCCCTTTTCAATTCATAATTTATGTCATATCTTAGTATATATTATTTGGTTATCTTAAACAATAATTATAAATTTCTTTAATTATTTATTAATTTTTTGTTATTATATCTGGAAATAATTGTATTTTTATATAAACATACTATGCTATTTATCGGATTTTAAAAGTTTTTTTGTCTAAGTAACTAACTTTTTATCTTTGAATATACTAATTAATATAATTATGAAATAAGGAGCAACATATGTTTATATTCTCTTCTATTTTATTAGCATTTTCAGCAAGTTTGGACAGCTTAATTATTGGAATTGCTTATGGAATAAAAAAAATTAGAATCAAATTTAGTATAAATATAATCATAGCTTTAATAGTTACTTTAGGTACATTTTTATCTATGCTTCTTGGTGCTATATTAGGCAACTTTATTCCCGGATATATTTGCAATTATATAGGTGCAATACTTTTAATTGCAGTTGGAATTTGGATGACAATAGATTATTATAAAGATCAAAAAAGCCTTAGTAGTGATACAACAGATAGTGATGATATAAATAATGATTTAATAGATTCTTTAAATTATGATGAAATATTAACTAAAAACAAAACAGCAGACATAGATGGTTCTGGTAATATTGAATTAAAAGAGGCTGTTTCTCTAGCATTAGCTTTAAGTATAAATAACTTTGCATTAGGTATTGGTGCAAGTATGTCTGGAATTAGTATACCACTTACAACTGCCTTTACTTTTATATTTAGTGTTTTAATTTTAATCATTGGTTTTAAAATAGGTAACAGCTTCCTTTCTAAGATTTTTGGTAAATATTCTGGATTATTATCTGCACTAATAATAATTTTAATGGGTGTTTTCCAACTATTTTTTTGATTTTTAAAGTAATTAAAATTATTATTTTAATTATAAAAAAAGAAATATTATATCTACGAAAATTTTAAAATTTTCCCATCGATATAATATTTCTTTTTGAATTTTATCTTAAATTATACATTTATACTAATTCTTTTTTTATCATTCTTATAATATAACTTATTGTATAAAAGTCTCTATCTATTTTGGATTTTATTTTATCAAATCCTTGAATCAATTCACTTTCGCTAAAGTTTTCTAACAAAATCATTAATGTTAATGTATTAATTCCACCATCTTTAGTATCAAATATTCTTGAGTTTTTAACAAATATATTTTCCATGAAATCTTCTAAAGCTGCTTTTAATTCTACACTTAACTCCATTACTGGCATTTCATCAAAAATTCTTACACCTTCTAATTCTTTATTAAAATTTCTAGCCTTCTCTAATTTACATCCTAAAAATATTGTATTCTCAAATATAGCTTCTTTAAAATCTGCACCATCTAAATTTGCACCCTCAAAAATGGCATTTTTGAATTTTGAATTTTTAAATTTACTATTTTTTAAATTAGTTCCAATAAATTCCGTTCCCTCAAAACTTCCCTTAATAAAACTACAAGTTTTAAAATGAGCACCTCTAAAAGTTGCAAAATTAAAATTAGAATTTGAAAAATTGCAATTATAGCAATTACTTCTTTTAAAGTTTTTATACATAAAATTCTTATCTTTTTTTTCTACATTATTATAATGAAAATTTTCGATTCCGCTATTATCTTTTGCCATCTTTTTCTCCTCTTACTATATAGTATATCCTACAATATTATATATTTTTAGATCAAAAGTCAATTAAATATTCTAAATTTTTCAAATGAATATTAAATTTCATGCGTGAAATAATAATATAGATGTTTATTGTTTATATGATATTAAGGAGGTATTTTTAATTGAAAAAATTTATTTGTACAATATGCGGGTACGTTCATGAAGGCGATACTCCACCAGAAGTCTGTCCAGTATGTAAAGCACCTGCCAGTAAATTCGAAGAAATGAAAGGTGATATGGCTTGGGCTGATGAACATAGAATTGGCTTAGCTGAAGATGTTGATGAAGAAATCATCGAAGGATTAAGAGCCAATTTTACCGGCGAATGTACCGAAGTTGGTATGTATTTAGCAATGTCACGTGCTGCAGATCGTGAAGGTTATCCAGAAGTTGCAGAAGCATACAAAAGAATTGCTTATGAAGAAGCTGATCATGCTAGTAGATTTGCAGAAATGTTAGGTGAAGTTGTTTCTCCAAGCAGTAAAGCTAACTTACAAGCAAGGGTTGAAGCTGAATTTGGAGCATGTGATGGAAAGAAGAAACTTGCTACTTTGGCAAAACAACATAACTTAGATGCTATCCATGATTCAGTCCACGAAATGTGTAAGGATGAAGCAAGACATGGAAGAGCATTTAAAGGCTTATTAGACAGATATTTTAGTTAATAATTTATTTTTAAGGAGATATAAAAATGGCAAAAATTAATTGTGATGTATGTAATTGTTCATATAACAATTCAGGAGTTTGTTTTTCAAATCGTGTTGATATAGGCGGAATGGCTTCATCAACTGAAAACGATACATGTTGTGGGTCTTTTTTAGATAAAAAGCATTATAGTGATCTTACTAACTCTTCAGAAAGTTCAGGTCCTTGCGATTGTTTAGTTTGTAAAGTAAGTAGTTGTGAACATAATGAAAATTGTCTTTGTACCCTTTCTTCTATTCAAGTAAATGGATCTGAAGCAAATCTTTATACTGAAACTAACTGTGGAAGTTTCGATAAAAAATAATAATTTAGGCAAATGATATCTATAAATTTTATCATTTGCCTTTTATGTATTCTATTCTATTTCTCTATTTTCTTCATTTTTCTCTAAATCAATAATTAAATTTTTAATTTCTTCACTATCTAAACTATCATCAATTATTTCCTTAAAGTATTCAATTGCTTCACTATTTCTACCCTGTCTTAACAATTCATAAGCATATTCTTCAATAACTCTATTATCCTCAGGTTCTAAAGTATTTGCTTTTATTAAATACTCCTCAATACAATCATATTTTTTCAACTCTTTATAACATATAGCTAATGCAAAATAATTTTCACCATCATCCTTATTTATTTCTATAGCTTTATTAAAATACATAATTGCTTTTTCAAAATTTTTATTATTTGCTTCATAAATCCCAAGCCCTGTATAAGATCTACCACATTTATCATTTGCTTGGATTGATTCTACTAATGCTTCTTTTCCTAATTCACTATTATTTAAATCAATTAAATATGTCCATCCAATTATACACTTAAAATTTGAAATTTGTATATTATCACATTCATATTTTTCCATGTAATCAATACATCTATTTATTGCATCTACATAAAGCTTTTCTCTAATATCTAATTCTATTAAAAATGTATTAGCTAAATATTGTTCTTCCTCTTCTTTTAAGACTCTTTCAAAGCATCTTCTACTTTCAGCATAAAGTCCTAGTTCTAATAAAGCTTCACCTTTTACATTATATCCATAAACAATATAATCACATCCTAATTCAAAGGCTAAATCTATAGCTGCAATTGCCTCTTCAAAACACCCCTGAACTAAATAACAATGTCCAGTATATATTAAATATTCTGGATTCCCATTCTTTTTAAATCCATCACTTGCATATTTCATAGCTTCCTGAATATCACAAGCTAAAATTTCATTAAATGTTTCTTCAATATTTTCCATGATTTCTTCTTCCTTATCTAATTATTTATATTAATTATCTTTGCCATATTTTATATAGTCTATAATTATATAATTATGTAATCTTATAATTTTCTCTCTTTAAAAATTATAAAGCAAATATATAACAAAAAGCTATCTTTTATTATATATCAAAAGATAGCTTATAAATTAATTTTATTTAAATTTTAAATTCAGTATTTTTATCATAAGTATCAGCTTTTAATAAATATCTCTTTAATATCTTTGAAGAAAATATTTTAAAATTAAGTGCGGAGTTTATTTCAATAGTATAATCATTATTTTTGATACACTCTTTAAGTTCTTTAATTGTTTTACATTCTTTATTTAAACTAGTATATATTCCTCCAAGTTGGACTGGAGTATGACTATCACTGCCAGTTATTATATTTAAGCCTAACTCTTGAGATAAATTAATAACTTCATCTCTGGCAATTCCTTCACCTTTTTTAAATATATCTTTTCCATTTAAATCTAATGCATCAAGTCTTTTTAATAATTCATGAGGATGCTTACATAATTTATGTCCTCTTCTACATGGATGTGCACCTATTTTTAGTAAATTAAATACTTCTGCTAAATCCAATAATTCCTCTAAATCAATTAAGTTCTCTTTTTCCCTAAAAGTTTCAAGGGACTTATATATATTTACTATGCTTTCTCTATCCCCACAAAGTATCACATGACCTTTGTTTTTCACACTTACTTCCATAGCTGGGAATACTGAAATACCATCGATAATATATCTATCTCCATCATAAGTATAGTTTTTTTCTAAGAAATCATAAATTACTAAAAAATCCTTAGCATTAAAATGCTCACATAAAACTATAGCATCTAATCCATTATCTTTTGAAAAGTATATCTCATTCATAAAAAAATCTTTATTGAAATCTTTCCGCTTGCTTAACAAACCATGGACATGAAAATCCACATTCATTTATTTTTCACACCCTCAATTAATTTATACTTTTCTAGGTATAATAAAACAACCTATATTCATTAGTATATTAATTTTCCTTCTTTTATGTTAATTATTATGATAAATTTTTTAATAATTTACTTCCTTCATACAAAGTCCTTTTGCTGGTGCTTTTACTGCAAGTTCACTTCTTTGTTTAGATTGAAGCATTTTTTTAATATCCTCAGGTTCTATTTGCCCCTTACCAACATTTATTAATGTTCCACTTAATATTCTAACCATGTTTATTAAAAACCCATTCCCGTTGTATTCTATTTTAATAATATTATCTTTTTCTGTAATATTTATATAATTAATAGTCCTAACAGTAGATTTTTTTGATTTATCTTTTACACCACTAAACCCTTTAAAATCATGAGTTCCAATAAAATATTTACTTGCCTCTTTCATTTTTTCAATATTTAATTGTCCCTCAACATGATAAGCATATTTCTTAATAAAAACATTTGCAAATCTATTATTATCAATAGTATATACATAAGTCTTTGAAATAGCATTTAATCTTGAATGAAATCTATCACTTACATCTCTTAATGAAATTACTGATATATCTTCTGGTAAAAACTCGTGTAAGTACTTCGACATATCCTTAATATTTTTGTTACTATTAGTTTTAAAATTTGCAGTATACTTATCTGCATGAACTCCAGTATCAGTTCTTCCACATCCAATTACTTGAATTTCTTCTCCTGTCATTTTAGATAAAACATTCTCAATTTTTCCCTGTATGGTAGATACATCCATTCCTTTTATATTTTGCTTTTGCCACCCCTTATATCTTGATCCATCATATTGAATTGTCATTCTTATATTTCTCATATTTTATCTCTCTTTTCTTTAAATTTAAACATTAGTAGATTTTACTTCTTATATTTTGAAAATTGATTTTAATTTCCTATCTATTCTTAAGTTTAAAACCTTCTTTGTAGTTAACAACCTTAACATTAAGTACATTTAACAACTTTTCTAAACTTTTAACTTGATTTATATATTCAATCTTTCCACTAGCAAGTAAATTATTAATATTATTTATAATATCTTGTTTTTCATCTTCTCCTAAGCGTCTCTTAGTTTTAATTACAGCTCTATTTATGAATGTTAGTGTTTCCCAAATTTGTTCATTTGTTATTTTACTAAAATCATTTATTACTCTAGTATATCCTACTCGTCTATTATTTGGAGGATATGCTTCTTTAAAGAACTCTAAAAAATAGTTCATTTCCTTAGGATCTTTATTTTCAACAAACTTCCCTAATGCTGATTTTAATTGATTTTTTAAATACATGATAGTATTTGCTTTTACAATTGTATTCATTTCCTCTATACTCTTATAAATTACATTATATATTTCTTGAATTTTATCACTTTCTAACCCCTCTTTTGCTAGAGGTTTTATTTTTTCTATTGCTTCTAATATGTTCTTTTTAGAATTTAATTCTTTTCCACATAGTTCGTTTAAAATTTCTTTTCCTGTCAATTCTTTTAAATTATTCTCTTCCATCCTTAGTTTCCTACCTTAATTATTTTCTTTTATTAATAAAATATTGATATGATACTATAAACATTGCACCATATCAATATTCACTATTATATTAATATTTCAATAAACTAATGTCTATTTCTATTTATTAGTTCTTTATTATATTCTTCATGCTTTTTTATTAGTTTTTTAATATCTTTTCCTTTTATCATATCAATTATCATTGGTGCAAGTATAGTTAGTGCATCTCTATACCCTAGTTCAATATGTTGATTTAATGCACTTGGTCTAATATTTAAAGAACCAATTCCTTCTATAAGCTCTAATTGTGTTGAAGGATATATTTCAATAATATTTGTATTTTCAAAACCTTCTCTATTCAAATCTTCCTTATAAGATAAATGAACAACTATAATAATATCACAATTATGATCTTTTAGTGGAGCAATTGGAACATTATCTACATTAGGTTCCCTATACTGTGGGTTATTTACTCCCCCATCAGCATATCTATATTCATCAATTTCAATTGGTTTAAATAAAAATGGTACTGCACATGATGCTATGCAAATATCTAATGCCTTTTTGTCATCGTAATCATTAAGCTTAAAATACTCAGGTTTTTCTAAATCAATATTATAAGCACAAGCATATAATATTTTTTTACTTTGTCTAATTACATTAAAATCAACATAATCTTCAATAAAACTCCTTATACCACTTTGTGATAACAAACCAATATCATTTTTTTTGAATAAGTCAGCTAGCTTTTTTTCTTTATCTACAGTATCCTCTCTTTTAATTAATTTCTTTATATTAATATCCCTTATTTTATTTTCATTATTAATAAATCTCGAATAAGAAATATTAGACCAACTCTTATCCATAACATTTCCATCATTCATAGAAAGCATAAGGCCATTAATTGTACCTATTGATGTACCTGAAACTACACTAACCCTTCTTATTATATCTAATTCCCAAAGTGCTTTAAATACTCCAGCTTCATACGCACCTTTAGCTCCACCACCAGCTAAAACTAATCCTATATTTAAATCAAATAATTTTTCAACATCTATCAACTAAGATCATCATCCTTCATACTAATAATAATTATTATACACTTTATAATAATTCCTTATATAAATTCATAGTATTCTTATAAAATATTTTTTCTACCTCTTCATAAGTAAAATCATTATTCAAAAGCGCTTCTGCCAATAATTGAATTTGTGATGCATCCTTAATTTCTAATGTACTTTGTATTCCATCAAAATCTGTGCCTAATGCAATTACATCTATTCCACCTACATTTTTAATATGCTTAATGTGTTTTACCAAATCTTCTATATAAGTAAAAGTTAGATCTGTATGAGGCGTTGGCATAACAAAATTTGAACAAAAATTAATACCTACAACTCCACCCTTATCAGCAAGCTTCCTTATCATATCATCAGTTAAATTTCTAACAACATTTGTAACAGCTCTTGCATTACTATGACTTGCTACAAATGGTTTTTTGCTATATTTTAGAACATCATAAAATCCAGCATCAGATAAATGAGAAACATCTACTATAATCCCTAATCGTTCCATTTCTCTTAATAATTCAACTCCAAATGCTGTAAGTCCAAATTCAGTATTAGGAGTTATAAGGTCTACTTTTTCAGTTATATTTCCACATGCATCAATCTTAAATTTAAAGTTTGGAAAACCTACTCCATTTATGTGATTCCATGTTAATGTTATAAGTCTAACCCCTTGTTCATAAACCGTTTTTAAGTTTATAAGAGAACCTTCTAATGCTCCTGCATCTTCTATTGTTAATAATGCACCTATTTTATTCTCATTAACACACATAGATATATCTTCATATGAATAAACAGGCTTAATTATATCTCTGTTTTCCTCTAACTCTTCGTAATAAACTTGTATCATTTCTTGCAAGGTTTTATAGGGATTTTTATATTTTTTTATATCTATAAACATTGCAAAATTTTGAAGTAAATAATCTCCCTTTATTAGTTTATTTATATCTACATGTAAATTATTTTCTTTCAATTCATATTTATTTCCTAAAAGTCTATTTTCATAGATTTCTCCTATAGTATCACAATGCATATCAACAACTCTCATTCCCATTTTCCTCCAGATAAATATCTACCTTAATTATACCATATATAACTTCATATGAAAAAAGTACCACATCTATACCTGTAAACTAAATCTAATACTCAGAATAATTTATAAAATATAATTAACCTAAATTCAATTAATTTTTATAAAAAAAGTTGTTACATTCTTAAGAATGCAACAACTTCTACCTTTATATTAAGCTAATTTTTCATTTATTATTTCCATAACTTTTTCGTTAAATCTCTTTAACTTTTCTTCAGCATTAGTTAAGCTTTCACCTTTAACAGCTGAATAAACTTTCATTTTTGGTTCTGTACCTGAAGGTCTAACTACAAATGATGAACCATCAACTAAAATATATTTTAATACATTTGATTTTGGTAAGTTAATAACTTCTTCAGAAGCATTTACTAAATCTTCCTCTTTGCTTAATTTATAATCAAGTCTTTTTGCAATTTTAACACCATCAACTTCTGTTAAAGCTGTTTCTCTTAGTAAATCTAAACACTTACCTATTTTTTCTTGACCTTCTTTTCCTTGTAACTCAATTGAAATTAAGTCTTCTTTGAAGAATCCAACTCTATTATAAAGTTCAATTAATGCTTCATATAAAGATTTTCCTTGCTCTTTATAGTAAAGTGTCATTTCTGCTATTAACATTGAAGCTATAACAGCATCTTTATCTCTAACAAATTCTCCAGCTAAATATCCATAACTTTCTTCAAATCCAAATAAATATTTTTTATCTCCATTTTCTTGGAATTGTCTTATTTTTTCTCCAATATATTTGAATCCAGTTAATACGTCCATTATTTCAACGCCATAGTAGTTAGCTATAGCTCTTGCACCTTCAGAAGTTACGATAGTCTTAATAACAACACCGTTTGAAGGTAATTTACCTTCTTCCTTAAGAGATGATAATATATAATCTGTTAACAATAAACCAGTTTGATTACCTGTTAATACTTTATATTCTCCACTATTTTCCTTAACAACAACACCAATTCTATCACAATCTGGGTCAGTACCAAATATTATATCTGGGTTGCTTGTTTTAGCCATTTCTAAAGCTAATTCAAATACTTGAGCATTTTCTGGATTTGGGTAAGAAGCAGTTGGGAAATTACCATCTGGCATTTCTTGTTCTTTAACAACTTCTACATTCTCATATCCTAATTCTTTTAATACTCTTCTTACTGGCATATTACCACTTCCATGAATTGGAGTGTAAATAACTTTTAAATCTTTAGCCTTTTCTTTTACTAATTCTGTTCTAATAGTAAGAGCTTTTACTTCTTCAAGATAAGCCTTGTCTACATCTTCACCTATATATTCTAAAAGATTATCTTTTAATGCTTCTTCTAAAGCAATAGTCTTTATATCTTCATAGTTTACTATACTATTAACTTCCCCTATTATTAACCCCGCCTTTTCATCAGTAACTTGACCACCGAATTCGTCATAAACCTTATATCCATTATATATTTTAGGGTTATGTGAAGCAGTAATTACTATTCCACCTTGACAATTTAAATGTCTTACAGTAAATGAAAGCATTGGCGTTGGTCTTAGGCTTTCAAATAAAAATACCTTTACATTATTTGCACAAAGTGTTAATGCTGCAGCTTCAGCAAACTCTTTTGACATGTTTCTTGAATCATATGCAATTGCAACCTTTGGAGCTTCAAAATTTTTATTTAAATAGTTAGCAAATCCTTGAGTTGCCTTTGATACTGTATAGACATTCATTCTGTTAGTTCCAGCACCTATAACCCCTCTTAGACCACCTGTACCAAAATCTAATTCCTTATAAAATCTATCTTCTATTTCCTTTTCATCTGTAATGCTTCTTAATTCTTCTTTTATTGTTTCTGATATTACTTTTGAGTTTAACCACTCATTATACTTCTCTTTGTAATCCATATTATCCCTCCTAAACATTTTCAGTAGTCCATACATTAGTTATTATATACCAAAATCTTATAAATTTAAATAAAAAAATAAGAGTTATCTTTAAAATTATTTATAACTCTTATTTTTAGTATATTTTTTATTCTATTTTTAATATATTTTTTTATTCTGCAACATCTTTTACATCAGCATCTTCTGCTTCTTCCATATCTCTACTAACTGTATTTCGTTCATAGCTAATAGATGCAATTACTGAATTTAAATCATCTAATACTGATATTTCTGATGCCACTTCTAAATCCCCAAATTTATAAACAGATCCAACAGTTCCTGTACCTATATTAAAATCTATATATTTAGGTATTGAATCAACTGTACATTCAACCTTTACACTATCCTTTTCTTTTTGTAATACAATTCCCTTCTTATTTAGGAACTCTTCTCCTATATAATGAATTGGAACTGAAGAAACAACTTTTTCTGCTCCGTTTACTTCTTCTAAATCTAAATGAATAATTTTGTTAGTTACAGGATCTTTTTGAACTTCTTTAATTAATCCTTTATGTTTTTCTCCATCTAAACAAAAATCAAGAACTCCATGTTGCCCATTTCTTGCTACTTCATGAGCTAATTCAAGTTCTCCAACTTCAAATAATAAGTTCTTTATTGCCTTACCATATAAAACTCCTGGAACCTTTCCATTTTTTCTCGCTTTCTTTGCACTATTTGGAACATCTATAGATCTTCTATTAATTTCTAAATCTGACATTTCACATTACCTCCTGTTTTTAAACTCTCTTAGGTATTTTTGCCAAGAATTTAATAATTTATACATCTAACTTGCTAAATTATGTGTGTTTTTTACCTTACATACATTTTTAATAATATTTATAAAACTTTAAATAAACTACAAATTTATCAACTAATAATAATTTACTTTTTCCTATTTTTATATATTTTTATCTATTTTTTTCATCTTTATGCATATAATAATATTATTTGAGTTACTGTTTATAGTGATATATGGATTAGGTATTTATATAACTGCTATAGACAAATGTTTATTTTATGATAAAATTATGGGGTGGTATACTAAATAATTAGCAAAGGATGTGATTATTATAGTAATACAGCAGAAAAAAATTTCATAAAAGCGCCAGAACTTAAGTGAAGCTCTGAATTTTAATTCGGCACGCTGAACTTACTCAGTTTAATCTGAGTTTCCTTAATGAAAAGGAAACTCCTACTATCGTAGGAGCAAGTTCGCCTAACCAAATCGAAGATTGCTTTGGAAAAGGAAACTCCTACTATCGTAGGAGTAAGTTCGCCTAACCAAATCGAAGATTTGGAGGCTCACTTAAGTTGACGAGGATGGGGAGTATCGAATTCTTCGGCGGGTGCCCCACGGTATCGCACTACCGTTAACAACTAGTAAAACTACAAAGTGATTTGTAGCACAATCCTAGTTTGGTGTTAAAACCTTCATTGTGTTTTTAGAGGTCCTAGTATTAGTATACCCTTTTTAAATACTATCCTTTAATTATCATAATAAATCAAAGTAAAATAAAAATAATTTAATAATGGAAGGAAGATTTATTTATATGTGCGGAATAGTTGGTTATGTAGGAAATAGACAAGCGTCTAATTTATTAGTAGAAGGATTATCAAAATTAGAATATAGAGGATATGATTCTGCAGGAGTTGCCATTTTAAATAATGGAATTAATGTTAGAAAGTTTAAAGGACGTTTAAATAATTTAGCAACAAGCCTAAAGGAAAATCCTATAAACGGTCATATTGGAATTGGTCATACAAGATGGGCTACTCATGGTGAACCATCAGATGTTAATTCACATCCTCATACTACAGAAAATGCTACAATTAGTGTAGTTCACAATGGTATTATAGAAAACTATATGAAATTAAGAGAATGGTTAACTTCAAAAGGATATAAGTTCTTCTCTGAAACAGATACAGAAGTTATACCAAACTTAGTTGACTACTACTATGAAGGTGATTTATTTGAAGCAGTTGTTAAAGCAACTTCTAAACTTGAAGGAAGTTTTGCAATTGGAGTAATAGCTAAAAATGAACCTGATAAAATAGTTGCAGTTAGAAAAGATAGTCCTCTTATAGTTGGCTTAGGAAAGAATGAAAGCTTTATTGCTTCAGATATTCCTGCTGTATTAAACCATACAAGAGAAGTTTATTTATTAGAGGATAAAGAGTTTGCTATTTTAACATCAAATGGCGTTGAACTAAGAAATGAAGATGGAGAAAAAATTGAAAAGGAAATTTACCATGTTACTTGGAACATCGATGCAGCTGAAAAAGGTGGATTTGAAGATTTCATGTTAAAAGAAATTCATGAACAACCAAAAGCTGTTAAAGATACTTTAGCAGGTAAAATTGTCTTAGGAAAAGAAATAACAATAGATAATATAGCATTTACAAAGAAAGAGTTAGAAAACTTTGATAGAATTTATATAGTGGCTTGTGGAACTGCATACCATGCTGGTTTAGTTGGTAAAACAGTAATCGAAAAATTTGCTAAAATACCAGTAGAAGTTGATATAGCATCTGAGTTTAGATATAGAGATCCAATGATAACTGATAGAACATTAATAATCGTTGTATCTCAATCTGGTGAAACTGCTGACACTTTAGCTGTTTTAAGAGATGGTAAGAAACAAGGTGCTAGAGTTTTAGCTATAACTAATGTTGTAGGTTCATCTGTATCAAGAGAAGCTGATGATGTATTCTATACATTAGCTGGGCCTGAAATAGCTGTTGCTTCAACAAAGGCTTATGTTACTCAATTAGCAGCATTTTATATCTTAGGATTATATTTTGCTTCATTAAAAGGCACTATGTCAGATGAAGAAATCGAAGAAATTAAGACACATTTATTAGAGATACCAAATAAAATAGAAAAAGCATTAGGAATGAAAGATTCTCTTCAAAAATTTGCTTCTTCTCACTATAATCATAAAGATATGTATTTCTTAGGTAGAGGGCTTGACTATGCCGTTGCAATGGAAGGCTCATTAAAACTTAAAGAAATATCTTATATTCATTGTGATGCTTATGCTGGTGGTGAATTAAAACATGGTCCTATAGCTTTAATAGAAAAAAATACTGCAGTTATTACTCTTTTAACTCAAGAAGGACTAAAAGATAAAATGATTAGTAACGTTAGAGAAGTTTCTACAAGAGGTGGAAATATATTTGCAGTTGTAAATGAAGGCGATACTACTACTAAGGAAGTTGTTGATGACTTAGTTTATATACCAAAAACTATTGATATGTTAACTCCACTAGTAAGTGTTGTTCCACTACAATTAATTTCTTATTACGTTGCAAAACAAAAAGGCTGTGACGTTGATAAGCCAAGAAACCTAGCAAAATCTGTTACAGTTGAATAATAATAGAAAGGATACACAATATGTGTATCCTTTTTTTAGTTAAACAATTCAGTTATTTCTTCAGAACTTAAGCTACTTAAGAAACCTCCATTAGTATAATTTCCATCCATTATATCATTAATAATTTCTTTCTTACTTTCTTGTAGTTTAATTATCTTTTCTTCAATACTTCCCTTTGCGATAAGCTTAATAACTTCTACAACATTCTTTTGTCCAAATCTATGTGCTCTATCGGTTGCTTGGTCTTCAATAGCTGGATTCCACCATGGATCAAAATGAATAACAACATCTGCTGATGTTAGATTTAATCCTGTTCCTCCTGCTTTCAATGATATTAAAAATACTTTAACTTTGTTTGAATTATTAAATTCATTTACAAGCTGAACCCTTTCTGAAGCCTTCGTACCTCCATCTAAATAGAAATACTCAATCCCTTCTGCTTCAAAAATATTTTTTATACTATCAAGTACAGATGTAAATTGAGAGAATAATAATATCTTATGATTATTATTTATAAATTCATTTATTAGTTCTACAGTTATATCAATCTTACCACTTCCCCCAGTGTATCCTTCAACAAGTATACTTGGATCTAATGCAAGTTGTCTAAGCTTAGTTAAATAAGAGAAAATTGTGATCTTATCTTTAGTCACACCCTTTTCTCTCATTTTTATTTTAATATCATCTACATAAGATTTATAGACCTTCTTTTGCTCTTTAGTCATTTCAATTACATATCTTTTTTCAATTTTATCTGGCAACTCACTCATAACATCACTTTTTAATCTTCTAAGTATAAATGGTTTAATAAGCTTCTTTAATTCAGATGTTCCTTTTCCCATTTTAATAAATTTATCTTGGAATTTTCTTTTGGAATATAAATATCCAGGCATAATATAATCAAATAAAGACCACAATTCTAAAAGATTATTTTCAATTGGAGTTCCTGTTAATGCAAATTTTACCTTAGCGTTTAATTCTTTAACAACTTCACTACTTTGTGATAAAGGGTTTTTAATATTTTGAGCCTCATCAATTATACAATAATCAAAGTTAATACCTTCATATAAATTATAATCATTTCTTAATGTTCCATAAGTTGTAATTAACACATCATACTCATTAACATCTTCTTTTGTAAATGCTCTTTCTTCTTTGTTTCCATGGATTATCTTAATCTTCAAAGAAGGGGCAAACTTTTCAAATTCACTTTTCCAATTATAAATTAATGATGTTGGTGTTATTATGATACTTTTCTTTCCAAGTTCCGATAATAAAAATGTAATAGTCTGAAGTGTTTTTCCTAATCCCATTTCATCTGCTAAAATTCCACCAAATTCATAATAACTTAAAGTTTTAAACCACTTAAACCCTGTTAATTGATAATCTCTCAAAGTTGCTTTTAATTCTTTTGGCACTTCATAATTAACACTATTTAAATTTTCTATTTTATAAGAAATATGTTCTACTATATCTTTACCGTGTATAAAAGATAAATTATTTTCTTTTATGCTATTGTTGATAAATAATGCTTTGCTTTTATGTACCTTAATTTCATTAGATTCAATAATGGATTCTTCATTTAAGCTATCAATTAAATTAAATAATTTACTTACTTCTTCATCTTTTAAATCAATAAAACTTTCATCTTTTAACTTAAAAAATCTTCTATTGTCCTTAAAAGCAGCAATTATTTTCTTATATTCATCTTCACTAACATTTTCTATATTAAAAGAAAATTCTAAATAATTCCCTCTTCCTTCTGTAATAGAAGCATTCAACGATGAAGCTCCATAAATCCTTCTTTCTTTAAATCTATCAGAATAATATACAGTAGCTTTATCTTTTAATATTGATAAATCATCTGAAAGTAGCTCAAATAATTTTTCATCATCGCCGTTAAACATAAATACATCTTTACTTCTATAAAAAGCAAAATTATTTAATATTTTTTCTATTTCTTCTTCTTCATTTAAGTCTCTAATAACATACTCATTATCCTTTTCGCCTTTTATCATATTAAAATTTACGTCACCATAATAAATCTTAACTAAGGCCCAAGTTTTCTTCCTATCTCTATCTAAATATACTTCAAACCTTGGTTTTTCTTTAACTATACTTTTTTTAAGACTATCATCTATATTTATTTCATCACTTATAGTTTCAAATAAAGGTAAAACTTTATTAAACACTTCTTTCTTTTTATTATCTTTAAACACAATCACAGGAGCTTTTATAAATATATCATTTATAGTTTTATAATATTTTATTTGATTTTCACTAGGTAAATAAATATTATTCTCATAAAGATATACATCACCTTTATAATTTAATGGTTTTGGTACGTCTTCATTAGAAGAAATTTTAATTTCTCCGTTTTCTTCATTTATATTGAACTTTACCGGCAATTCTTCTTTAAGTACTTGTAGTTCAAGTGTAGTAACAGCTTCAGTGAATGTTATAAATTTATCCCCTACGCTGCTTAATAACCTTCTTAAAGCACTTTGAGGTATAAATAAAGACTTATTATTCCCAAATATACTGTTAGTAATTCTATTAATTGAATACTCCTTTTCAAAAGGTTCATTTAAAGATACATATTCTTCAATAAAATTTAAAATATTTTCATCTTCTTCTGAAAAATAATGTATTGATGGATCATATTTAAATTCTTTTCCATATGATAATGTTTTATTATATCTTCTAGCATTAATTAATTCTGCTATATTCTTAACAACATAATATTTTTTAGTCCCTATTTTCAAATCTAACTCATAGAAATATTTATATTTTGTTATATCCTTCTTAGTTAAATTTACTTGTATGCTAGCCCTTTCTTTATTACAGTTGTTTATTTTATTTATTACGCTAAGTAATTTATCTGAATAATCCTCATTTTCACTATCCAAATTATTTATTTTCTCTTTTTTAGCATTACTTTTTTCTTCAACTGCTGCTTCAAATTTATAAAACGTAGCCCCTATATGCTTACAAATATATGTTGAATTAAAATCACAATTATTTTCAAAATCTACGCAATTACATTCAGTATAAATTAACTCATTCTTTTTTAAGTCAAATGATAAATTTGTATTATAAACATTTAAATCATTTTCAGACATGACTTTCCCATATATATCTAAGGATCCATATTCTTTATCTGCTATAGATTTTATATCCAGTACTAATCCTTCTTTAAAACATTTCATTCCCCTATAAAGACGATTATTACTATCTTTTTTTAATATTAATGCGTTTAGCTGCGTCACATTCATCCTAAGTCACCTCATTAAATGAACTATTTTATATATTAACTTTATTTAGAGTTTATTCATTTCAATTATTCTAAAAAAGCACTATCAATTATTTTACCACATTTTTCACTAACTGATACATTATTTTAACAAAAAAGAATGTATCAAAATATCTTTATTTTGATACATTCAATAAATTTAAATGATTTCTTTGTATGTTTCCTCTTTAAATCCTACTAATACTTTTTCTTCAGTGATTAATAATGGTCTTTTTACAAGCTTTCCATCACTTGCCAAAAGCTTAATCATTTCTTCTTGACTCATATCTTTCAACTTATCTTTTAAATTCATTTCTCGATATAAAACACCTGAAGTATTAAAGAATTTTTTAATTTCTAATCCACTTAACTTTATCCATTTACCTAATTCTTCTTCTGTAGGATTATTTAATACTATATCTCTATCTTCAAAATCTACATTATTTTCTGTTAAAAATTTCTTTGCTTTTCTACAAGTTGTACATTTAGGATATTCAATAAATAATTTTTTCATAAGTATCTCCTTTTTTCATTTTTTTATAATTCTATCACACTTATAATATAATAGTAAATAATAGTATAAATTTTATATTTTTATTTATGATTAATATTAGATAATTGTATATAATATATATATTAAAATTATTATTTTTTTAGTAAAAGGAGTTGATATCTTGGAAAATTCACTAAATAAAAATGAATCTCTTTTTAATATTATTAATACGTTGATAATCAATAGAAATTACATAGAAGCTGAAAATATATTAAACTCTACAACCAATAGGAATTCAGAGTATCATTATCTATATGGATTAATTTTAAAGAATAAGGCTTGGTTTGATGCAGCTTTACCTCACTTTAAAAAAGCAGTACTCTTATCACCAAACAATACCCAATATAAAGATGAACTTATTTCACTTATGGGCAGACATAGATATTATTCAGATGATTACTATAATAACAGTTATAGAAGAAGAAATCGTGGTTGTTCATGCTGCTGTTGTGATGATTGTTGTGATTGCTGTGACTGTGGTAATTTTAGCTGTTGTGACCTTATTTGTTTAGATCAATGCTGCGAATGTATGGGTGGAGACTTAATAGATTGTATTTAATATTATTTCTATTATTTTATTGAATCACTTATTTACATTAATGTGAATATATTATAATGATTTAACAATCTTTCTAAGGAGATTTAATATGAACCCTTATAAGGTACTAGGTGTACGACCTAATGCATCTTTAGATGAAATTAAAACAGCCTATGAATCCCTTGCAAATACCTATGATATAAATAGTTATGAAGGTTCTCTAGAAGAACCTCTTGCTGAAGATAAGCTTTCAGAGTTAAATACAGCCTATAATAGTTTAATTAATGAGTATAAATACAAAGATATACGTGAATTAATTGAAAAGCAACAATTTTTATCAGCTGAAACACAATTAAATTTAATTACTGATAAGTCATCTGCTGAATGGAACTATTTACAAGGCTTTGTATTATTAAAAAAAGGTTGGTTCAAAGCAGGAGTTAATCATATGAAGGTGGCTGCAGAACTTAATCCAGATAATGAGGAATATCAAGAGGCATTAATGGTTTTAGCTAAAAAAGTAAGACAAATGAAGGCAAATTATGCTCGTGCTATGCAAAGTAATGCAGCTGCACAAAATAATAATAACATGTGTGGCGGCGGTGGTGGAAACCAAGCTAATATGTGTGGCGGACAAGGATCTGGTGGCGGAATTGATCCAAATGTATTAAATATGTTGATGAATAATGCTGGTAATATGGGCGGTGCTAATCCTATGGGTGGAGGAGCTAATAACATGGCTGGTGCAGCTAATAATGCCAATCCTATGAATGGAGCAACTAATCCTTTAAATAATATGGCTGGCATGGCTAATAATATGGGTGGAAATCCAATGCAAAATATGCTACTCCAAAGTCTTTTAGGCGGTGGTGGTAATGGAATGAATATGTGTGGTAACGGCGGTGGTGGAATGTGCTAAAACATCGCTTAGACGTCCAAAACTATCTATGAAGCTATAAAGGAGTCTTATAATGTTTGGATACGTCACACCTCTTAAAAGCGAACTTAAAGTTAAAGAATTTGAATACTTTAGAAGCTATTATTGTGGCTTATGCAACGAAATTAAAAATCAATTTGGTAATATTCCTAGATTCTGCTTAAATTATGATTTAACTTTCATTGGTTTTATGTTAGATGGACTTTTTAGTGATCCTCTAAAATTAAAAGAGGTAAAATGCATACGCCATCCCGGTAAAAAACTTATTATTACTGCTGAATCCCAATGTTTAAATTATTGTGCAGACTTAAGTATATTACTATTTGATTATAAACTTAAAGATAATATAGAAGATGATAAAAGTATAAAAAGTAAGTTTTTTAAGCTACTTCTTTCACCCTCATCTAAAAAGAGTTTTAATAATTTAAATACAATAGCTGATAAAATATCAACTAATTTAAACCTAATTTCTAATTTTGAAAAGACAAAAGCCTTTTCTTCATTAGATGAAATATCTCATCCTTTTGGAGATATTATGGCATGTGTATTAAGTGATTTTCCGTATAAATTTGAAGAAGATAGTAAAATATTAAGGGATAACTTATATTCACTTGGATATTTTATTGGTAAATGGATTTATTTAATAGATGCTTTAGATGATTTAAAAGATGATATGTCTACAAATAATTTTAATCCTTATAATATTTTATATAACACCCAAAATTTATCTTACGAAGATTTAATATCTTACTGCATTGAGGATATTGATTTTTCTATTTTGAATAGCTTGGTTAATTGTAGTGAAATTTTAAAAAACATTCCATTTAAAAAACATTATAGTATAATTGAAAATGTTATTAATCTTGGAATGCTAAACAAATATTATGAGGTATTAAATAAATATCCTTTTATTAATATCAAAAAGATAAATACCAGTAGTTAACTACTGGTATTTTCTATATTATTTATTGTAAGCTACAATATCTCTTTTACTATCTACTATTACATTTCCCTCTTTATCTAATTCATATATTGATGTAACTGTAACTTTTTTTATGTCACCTTTTAAATCTTGAATTTTAGCTATAAAATAGCTTTTCACTCTTTTACTTATCTCTTGTGGCTCTTCTACTTCACTTGTAAAAGTACCTTCAGTAGTTTCTACAATAATTTGTGTTTTGTCATCTTTTGTTCCAAATATATAAGAATTGCTAGTATCATTATATAAATCTACACGAATTAAAGCTCCATCAAATAAAACAGCTTCTTTCATTAAATTTAAATTTAATTCCTTTTCTTTATTTGCAGGAACATCAAAATTTATACATTCACTTATTCCATCCGGTGAAATTGACCATCCATCCTCTTCTTTAATTAATGCATAAACATAATCTTCATTTGTTTCTTCACCATTAATTACTGCATTAATATTAACTACTGCTTTTTTTAAATTTTCATTAATCTCTTCTATACTTTTTGTAGTTGATGAATTAATAGTTGCATCTTTTCTGTTATTTTTAATCATATTTATTATTTTATTTGCATCATATCCTATATAATCTATATATTCATCAGAGTACAACTTAACCATTTCTTCAATATTATTTTCTGTATTATATTTATTAAATAATTCTAACACCTCTTCTGAAGTGCTAACTCTAACCATTTCTACTTTTTTCCCACAACCTATAAGCAAAATAGAAATAATAGAAACAAGGCACAATATCGTTAATAATCTTTTAATTTTTTTCATAAAAACTTCCTCACAATCCTAATTTTCTCTCACTAAGTATACAACATGTTGCAGGAAATTTCACTAATAATTATATAACTTACTTTGCAAATTTTTTAATTTATTTAAATGATTATCATAATCTTTAACTACACCATAAATATCATTTAAAATACTTTTTTCCATATTTTCATTTTCCTCAATAAATTTATTTGCATTTTTATTTCCCATTTCCATTGCTTTTATCGCATGTTCACAAACTTCACAGTCAGTATCTACAGGAATAAGCTTAATTTTTTCAAAAGCTTCTGCTATATTTCCTCTTATCCCCAATGAATCACTTGCATTTCCACCTAATTCTTCTATTCTATGTGTAATTGCTTCCTCATGTTTTTTAAATGATTCTATTATCTCTTTTAATGTGCTTTTTAACTCTAAATTTTCAGCTTTATCTAAATAATCCTTAAATGTAGCTCCTCCCATATGAACTCCTGTCAAAAATTTATTTAATTCCTTTATAACCTTATCTCTCATTTTTATCACCTCTATACTTTTTACATTATTTTTCCCATTATAAAAAATATTATTTATAAAATCATCAAAAAATTAAATATTTTTTATTAGTGTTTATACAAAAAAGGATATGCATTTCTGCATACCCTTTTTATTAATCTAAATCACGTATATAAAATCCTTTATTAAATACTTCTTTATCATATTTAATTTCAAGCTTATTACAAGCTCTAACATCTTTTTTATTAACTACGAATTTTATTCCACTAATTATAACTTCTTCATCTTCATCACTCTTAAAATCTGGATACAAATCATATGCTGGTCTTCCACATCCATAAAACACCTTTATTCTCACATACTCTTCCGAACTATTTTCTATAAGCTCATTTAATGCATTTTTTGCTTTTTCATCAAAAGTAAATTCCATTTTACTTCCTCCTAAGTATTTTTATAATAATATAATTTTACTTTGCACTACCTAAGTTAAATTCATCATGAAGCAATCTTATAGCATCTTTTACCTTACTAGTGTAAATTAAACACCATATTGTCATATTAGAATCTGTTGTTTGTAAAATTTCAATCTCATTACTAGTTAAAGTATTTATTATCCTTGCCATTACACCTGGAACACCATTCATACCAGCTCCTACTATAGCAATAGTACTACAGCCTTCAATTATAGTATATTTAATTTCAGCTTTTTTCATTATTTCATCAAGCTTTTTCTTCTCAGAAGCATCTATTGTGAACATTTGATGTTCAGGGAAAATGTTAATTAAATCTAAGCTTATATGATTTTTAGCAAGCAATTCTAATAAATTTTTATATGAACCTTTATCTCTATTATCTGATAATCTTACTCTAACCTGAATTCTATTATTTAAATGAGTAATTCCAGAAATTAATCTCTTTTCTTCTTCTGAAACACTACTCTTTATCACTGTACCTTTACAGTCATTCATTGTGTTTTTAATAACTAATGGTACATTTCCTTTCTTAGCTAATGCTACAGCCTTAGGATGTATTACTTTAGCACCATGATCAGCTAATTGAAATACTTCATTGTAAGAAATCTCATTTATAAGTGAAGCATCTTCAACAACCCTTGGATCAGCGGTCATAATTCCATCTACATCAGTATATATATCAATTTCTTTTGCTTTTAAAGCAACACCTAATATACACGCTGATGTATCACTGCCTCCTCTTCCTAATGTTGTGAAAAAGCCATCTTCAGTTACACCTTGGAATCCTGTAATAACCGGTACTTTGCCAGCTTCTAATACTTTCATTATATTAGTAGTATCAACTTTAATTGATTGCGCATCAGTAAAGTTATCATCAGTTATTATTCCCGCTTGACCTCCTGTCAATGGAACAGCAGTTATTCCGTGCTTATATAAATCATTGCACATTACTACAGAGCTTATTATCTCTCCACAGCACATTAATAAATCCTGAGCACTTTTATTATTATCTTTAAAATTACTATCTACAAGTGATAATAGGCTATCTGTAGCATAGGGTTCTCCAAATCTCCCCATTGCCGATACAACTACTACTGGCTTTAAGCCACTTTCAATAGCTTTTCCTATTTTCTTTATTACTTGTTTTCTTCTTTCTTCTGTTGATACAGATGTTCCTCCGAACTTTTGCACTATAATATCCAAGGAATCTTCCCCCTTAAGTTTTCTAAGCTCTCGCTCTCTTTATCTTTCCTTCCTCAGCAGAGATTACTATGACATTAGTTCCTACTTTCGTTACACATTCCCATGGTATTTCAACGTATTCTTTGCTACCAAAGAAGCTAAACTTACCTGCACTAATACCAACCACCAGGAATTTAAGATATCCATCTTCATCTATTACAAAATCAATATTTGAAGCAGTATCATATTTTTCTGCACTTTCAAGATTAAAAATTTCATATCCTTCTAATTCACTTAAATTTCTTATCTTACTTTCTGGTTTCTTTTCATAATATTCAAAATCCTTCATGATAATTACCTCCTTGTTATACATAATATTATGCATCAGTTTGATAATATATTACTTTAAGGATTAGAACATAAAACCTTCAAATACCAACTTTACATAACTAATATATCAACTATATTTGCAACTTACAATAAAAACTTTTCATCAGTACTATTCTTATATGCAACTTTAGAATTTTCTAAAATTGTATTTAGTTTTTCTGCCTCAACACCTTGCCCAACAAAAGCTGTACTGATTATTCCTGGTTTAAAACATCTCTCCAATACATAGTTTATGTCATTTTGATCGATTTTGTTAATTCTATCAATAACATCTTCTTGAGTTTTTATCTTATTTTGTAATAAAAAGCATTTTGCATTAGCAAACATTCTTGATGACGTACTTTCTAACCCTAAAATATAATTTGCTTTTATTTTTTCTTTATTAATTTCTAATAATTCATTACTAATACCTTCTCTAGCAAATTTTTGCAATTGTTCGTTAATAACACTTATTGCTTTATCACAATACTTATTGCTTAATCCAGTGTAAATATTCATAGTCCCAACACCTAAGTAAGGTTGCATATATGAATAAATTGTATAACACAATCCTAATTCTTCTCTTACTTTTTGGAAAAGTATTGATGATGCTCCGCCTCCGAAAATATTATTTAATAATACTAATGAGTAGGATTTATCGTTAGCATATGGTAATCCATTTAGTCCAAGATTAATATGCACTTGTTCAATTTGCTTTTCACAATACTTACTATCATTTTTAAGTATAATATCTTCATATGTTGGTTTATAGATATCATCTTTACTCCATCCACCAAAATATTCCTCAATAAGTTTCCTTAATTCTTTTTCATCAAACTTACCACATATACTAAGTACTGAATTATATGGTGTATAATGAGTCCTAATATAATCCTTTATTTTCTTTCTATTAAAAGACCTAATTCTATCTGGTGTACCTAAAATTGGATAAGCTAACGAATTATTTCCAAAAATAGCTTCAGAATGTATTTCGTCTAATACATCTTCAGGATTATCTTGGCTCATATTAATTTCTTCAATTACTACACCTTTTTCCTTTTCAATTTCTTCTTCATCAAATTTAGAATTTAATAACATATCAGAAATTACTTCTAAACATAAATCTGCATGAGTATTTAAAGCCTTTATATAATAACAAGTAGTTTCCTTACTTGTATAAGCATTTATTTGCCCTCCAATGTTTTCAATCTCTTGAACTATTTCTTTTGCACTTCTTTTTTCTGTGCCCTTGAAAAACATATGTTCAATAAAGTGTGATATACCATTCTCATCTTTTGATTCATTTCTAGAACCATTTTGAACCATAATACCTACACTTATAGAATTGACATGTTCAATATATTCAGTAACTACTCTTAAACCATTATCTAATGTATATAAATTAAACATACTTACCTCCATTTTTATAAGTTTGCTTTTAGTTTATTTTAATCTTATCATATTTATTCTATATAGTAAAAAAAAGAGAATTATTCTTAATTCTCTTTTACTATTTCAATTATTCAGTTACTTCATCTGGTGGAAGTGCGTCTTTTCTTGAAAGATTTATTCTTCCTTGCGAATCTATTTCAGTAACCTTAACTAAAATCTCATCACCAACAGATACAACATCTTCAACTTTTTCTACTCTCTTTTTATCAAGCTTAGAAATATGACAAAGACCTTCTTTATTAGGTAATATTTCTATAAATGCCCCAAATGCAGCAATTTTAGTAACCTTACCTAAATAAACTTCACCTGCTTCAACCTCTTTAGTTAAGCCTTCAATGATTCTTATTGCTTCATTAACTCCATCATGATCTGGAGAAGAAACAAATACTGTACCATCTTCTTTAATATCAATTTTAACGCCAGTATCAGCTATTATTTTATTAATAACTTTTCCACCAGCTCCGATAACATCTCTAATCTTTTCTGGATCAATTGAAATAGTAGATGTCTTTGGTGCAAACTTAGAAACTTCTTTTTTTGGTTCTGGAATACATTCATTAATTTTATCTAAAATGTGTAATCTTGCTTTTCTTGCATTTTTAATTGCCGTTTCAATAACGTTAAAGCTTAATCCTTTAATTTTAGTATCAACCTGTATAGAAGTTATACCTTCAGTAGTTCCAGCTACCTTAAAGTCCATATCTCCAAAGAAGTCTTCGATTCCTTGAATATCAGTTAAAACTTCTTCTTCAGTTAAATCTTCTGATGTTATAAGTCCCATTGCAATACCTGCTGCTGGTCTCTTTATTGGAACACCTGCATCTAATAATGCTAATGTAGATCCACAAACAGAAGCTTGAGAAGTAGAACCATTTGAGCTTAATACTTCTGAAACTAATCTAATAGTATATGGGAATTCCTCTTCTGAAGGAATAAGTGGTTCTAAGGCTCTTTCTGCTAAAGCTCCATGACCTATTTCTCTTCTACCCGGCCCTCTTAATGGTCTTACTTCACCAACAGAGTAAGCTGGGAAATTATAGTGGTGCATATATCTCTTAGATTCTGTTTCACCTATACCATCTATAATTTGAATATCTCCAACAGCCCCTAAAGTAGCTACTGTCATAACTTGAGTTAATCCTCTTGTAAATAAACCTGTTCCATGAGTTCTTGGTAATAAATCAACTTCACAAGTTATTTTTCTTATTTCATCGAATGCTCTTCCATCAGGTCTTCTAGAGTGATTTAATAGCATATCTCTAACTACTTCTTTTTGCATGTTGTAGATTATTTCTTTAGCATCTCCAAAGTTATCTGGATACTTTTCTGCAAACTCTTCAGTAATTTTATCGTTTACTAAATCCATAGCTGCATTTCTTTCATCTTTATCAGTAATCCACATAGCTTCTTTAATCATTTCACCTGCAAATTCTTCTATATCTTTTGCAAGTTCTTCATTAGGTTTATATAAAACTGGTTCATCTTTCTTCTTACCAAACTTCGCCATAGCTTCTTCTTGGAAAGTAACAATTTCTTGGCACTTTTCAAAACCATATTCAATTGCACCTATCATTACGTCTTCAGGTATTTCATCTCCACCTGCTTCAATCATCATAACTCTTTCTTTTGTTGCACAAACAGTTAATTGAAGAATACTTTCTTCTCTTTCTTTAGATGTTGGATTTAAAACATAATTACCATCGATTAAACCAACTTGCACTGCTGCAACTGGTGTTGTAAAAGGAATACTTGATAGACATAATGCCATTGATGCTGCATTAATTGCTAGAATTTCTGGTAAGTTATCTTGTTCTACTGATACAACTGTACAAACCACTTGAACGTCATTTCTATATCCTTTTGGGAATAAAGGTCTTAATGGTCTATCTACAGCTCTTCCGAAAAGAATTGCGTTTTCTGAAGGTCTACCTTCTCTTTTTATAAATCCGCCAGGTATTTTACCTACAGCGTATAATCTTTCTTCGTATTCAACACTTAATGGGAAGAAATCAATCCCATCTCTTGGTTTTTCTGAAGCATTAACATTAGTTAAAATAACTGTATCTCCATAGCTCATAAAAATAGCTGCATTTGATAACATTCCAACTCTACCAAATTCAACTTTCATAGTTCTACCAGCTATATTTTTTTCTAGTACATTAGTCATTTAATAACCTCCCTTCAGGTTTTGCGGTTCTTCAATTTTAATTTTTTTAAAATAATAGAGCGGATAAAACCCGCTCTATAAAGACTATCTTCTTAAGCCTAATTGTGCTATTATTGCTCTGTATCTTTCGATATCTTGTGCAGCTAAGTAGTTTAAAAGACCTCTTCTTTGTCCAACCATCATTAAAAGACCTCTTCTTGAGTGGTGGTCTTTCTTGTGAACTTTTAAGTGTCCAGTTAATGAGTTGATTCTTTCAGTTAAAAGAGCGATTTGAACTTCTGGTGAACCAGTGTCTCCTTCGTGTCTTCCGTATTGTTTGATTAATTCTTGCTTTCTTATTGCGTCCATAATGACACCTCCAGTAATTTTATCCCCTATTTCCAGGAAAAGAGAAATCACCCTCAAATCTTAGAAGTAGGTTCTTCATGAAATATTATAGCAAAGTCCGTCTATCTTGTAAACATAATTTATTATTTTAAATCTATTTAGAATTTATTATCTAATAATCTAGGTTTATAAATTATTTTGACATATTGCTATATTTCTTTCTTCAGCATATTTTTTATCTTTTTTTAGTTGAGTTATTAACTCTTCAATATTATTAAACTTTACTTCATCTCTTATTCTATCAATAAAGTAAACATTAATTTCTTTATCATAAATATCATTGTTAAAGTCTAAAATGTAGGTTTCTATTGTTAAGTCTATCCCATTAACTGTAGGATTATTCCCTATAGATGTAATTCCTTTGAAAATTTTTCCGTTTACTTCTACATTTGTATAATAAACTCCTTTTTTAGGAATGACCTTTTTGCCTTTAACTTCTAAATTAGCTGTTGGAAATCCTATTGTTCTTCCTAATTTCTTACCATCTACAACCTTCCCACATAACATAAATGGTCTAGATAACATATTAAATACTTTGTTTACATTTCCCTGTAATAATTCATTTCTAATTAATGTCGAACTAATAACCTCATCATTTATCATACATGGTTCCATAACATATAATTTATAATTATATTTTTCTTGAAGTTTTTCTAAAAGTTCAACATTTCCTAAATTTTTATATCCAAATTTAAAGTTAAATCCAACAACAATACCTTTAACTTTATAATAATCACAAAGCCATTTTACAAACTCTTCTGGCATCATTTTCATAATTTCATCGTCAAAGTCTTTAAATGCTAGTATATCTATACCTTTTTCCTCTAAAACTTTAATCTTTTCATCATTACTCATTATTAATTGAATATGGCAATTAGGATTAAGAAAAATTCTAGGATGATTCTTAAAAGTAAAAACTATAGCTTTTCCATTATTTTCTTTAGCTAAACCTTTTACTTTCTCTATTAAGGATAAATGCCCTAAATGTAATCCATCAAAACTACCTAAAGCTATATAATTATTTTTTTCTTCATTTTTAAGAGTGTTATTATCATATATTAGCATTAATTTTTTCTCCTATGTGATTAGTAACTTCTCTATTTTAAAGCCTAAATCATTTTTCTTACCAAGACCTATAAAATTATTTTCTTCATCATATACTCTATATAACTTCTGATTTATCACTTTATCGTTAGTAAATCTATTATCTCCAACTCTAACTCCATTAATTAGTAGATTAACATATTTTCCTCGAACAATAATTTTATCATACTTTTCTAGAGCTTCTTCCATAGATAATATATATTCATTTATATTTTCTTTTGTCAAATCATTTATATTAATTGATTCTTCTTGCGAAAACACTGATGTTTTAGCTCTATTTAATTCTGTCATAGTTGCAAAAACACCTAGCTTTTCTCCTATATCATAACATAAACTCCTTATGTAAGTACCCTTAGAACAACTAACCTTCATTGAAATATAAGGATTATTGATTTTAATATCCTCTATATTATAAATAGTAATCAATCTTCCTTCTCTTTCAACTTCTATGCCTTTTCTCGCTAACTCATAAAGTCTAACTCCATTTTGCTTTAAAGCAGAATACATCGGTGGAACTTGTGAGTATTCTCCTATAAAGCTATTAACAGCTTGAAGTATTTCAACATCTGTTAAATGATTACAATCTTTTTCTTCTAATACTTCACCTTCTAAATCATAAGTAGTTGTCCTAATTCCTAACTTTAAAGTTACTTCATATACTTTTTCAGAATTCATAATATAATCTATTATTTTAGTTGCTTTCCCTATACAAATAGGTAATACCCCTGTTGCTTCTGGATCTAATGTTCCTGTATGACCTACTTTACCTGTTCCTGCAACTTTCTTTACTATTCTTACAGCATCAAAAGATGACATTCCTTTAGGTTTAAAAATATTTAAAACACCATTCATCTATTACAACTCTTTCTGTATTTCATTTAATATTTCATATTTAGCTTCTTCCATTGATATATTTTTAATTTTTATCCCTGAAGCTCTTACATGACCGCCACCGCCAAAAATTTCAGCTATTTTTCGTACATCAACGTAGCTTTTCGCTCTTAAACTTGCTTTAACGCCATCTTCAACTTCTTTAAGTAATAATGTTACTTCCACCCCCTTAATTTGAAGTCCATATGAAATTATATCTGATGTATCACCTACATCTATTCCTAAATCTGCTGTAAAATCTTTATCAATTTCTAACAACGCAACTTTTCCATTTAATATAAGTTGCATACTGCTTAAAGCTTTTCCAATTAATTTTATTCTGCTAAAATCTTTATTATCAAAAAGATTTTGATATATGCTTGTATTATCAACACCTATTTTCTTTAAAGCAGCCGATATTGTATGAGTTCTTTCAGTAACATTAGAATGTCTGAATGCCCCTGTATCAGTTACTATTGAAGTATATATGCATGTTCCTATTTCTTTTAAAGTATTATTATTTTCATCATTAAAAGAAATACCCATATATCCTAATAATTCAAATACTATTTCTGCAGTTGCTGCAGCTTTTGAATCTATATAATTAATATCTCCGTATTTATCATTTGAAAGATGATGATCTATATTTATTATTGTACCAGTGAATTCATTTAAATTTGCACTTACTCTCTCTAAATTACCACAGTCTAATACCACTACTATATCAGTGTCATTTGTAGCTTCTACAACGTTCCCAAGAATTTCTTCAGATCCTTTTAAAAATTTCAAATTATCTGATAAACTATCTTTTGAGATTACATAGCAATTCTTATTTAAACTTTTTAATCCATTAAGAAGTGCAAGGACACTACCTACAGCATCACCGTCAGGTGATACATGATAGGTAATGCCTATTTTTTTGCCCTTTAAAATATACTCTGCAATTTGACTTAAAGTCATATTACTTTTCTTTTACCTTTTGAATTAATTCTTCAATATGCATTCCATAATTAATTGAATCATCAAGTTCAAATATAATTTGAGGATTATATCTTAAATTAATTCTTTGACCTATTTCTTTTCTTATATATCCACTAGCATTTTTTAGAGCAACAAAAGTGTTGTTCTTTTCTTCATCATCTTTTCCAAATATACTTACAAATACTTTTGCATATCTTAAATCCTTTGTTACTTTAACATCAGTAACTGATACCATAGCAGTAAGTCTAGGATCTTTGATTTCATTTTGTATTATATTACTAATTTCTCTTTTTACTTCTTCGTTTATTCTTCCGCCTCTATAGTTAGCCATCTAAAACACCTCTTAAAGCTCTTTTCTTTTTATAGCTTCCATTGTAAATGATTCTATAACATCGCCTTCTTTAAGATCATTGAATTTTTCTACACTTAAACCACACTCGTAACCCTTAGCTACTTCTTTAGCATCATCTTTAAATCTCTTTAATGAAGCTAATGTTGATTCAAATATAACTATACCATCTCTGATAACTCTAATTTCAGAATTTCTTACAATTTTTCCATCAGTAACATAGCATCCAGCTATAGTTCCAACATTTGAAATCTTATAAGTCATTCTTACTTCAGCTTTACCATTTACAACTTCTTTATATTCTGGTTCAAGCATACCAATCATTGCTGATTTAACATCTTCAATTGCATCATATATAATTCTATATGTCTTTATCTCGATATTTTCTTTTTCTGCTTGAACTGTAGCATTTCCATCTGGCCTTACATTAAATCCTATTACTAATGCATTTGAAGCAGCAGCAAGCGTAACATCAGTTTCTGTTATTGCTCCAACAGCACCATGAATAACTCTTACTTTAACATCATCAGTAGATAACTTTTCTAATGATTGTCTTATTGCTTCTACTGAACCTTGAACGTCAGCCTTAACAACTATAGCTAATTCCTTAACTTTACCTTCTTGAATTTGGCTATATAAGTCTTCTAGAGATACTCTATTTGAAGCTTGATGACTATCAGCCTTAATTTTTTGCTTTCTTAAATCAGCCATATTTCTTGCTGTTTTTTCATCTTTACAAACAATAAATCTATCTCCAGCAGCTGGTACTTCAGAAAGCCCTAAAATTTCAACTGGTATAGATGGTCCAGCACTCTTAATTTTCTTTCCTCTATCATCAAACATAGCTCTTATTCTACCATAAGTAGAACCAACTAAAATTGAATCTCCAACATTTAATGTTCCATTTTGAATAAGTAAAGAAGCAACAGCTCCTCTTCCCTTATCAAGCTTAGCTTCTATAACTGTTCCTTTAGCTTTTCTATTTGGATCAGCTTTTAATTCTTGCATTTCAGCAGTTAATAAAACCATTTCTAATAAGCTTTCTAAGTTTTCTCCTGTCTTAGCAGAAACTGGAACACAAATTGTATCTCCACCCCAGTCTTCTGAAACTAAACCATGTTCAGTTAATTCTTGTTTAACTCTATCAACATTTGCACCTGGTCTATCAATCTTATTGATTGCAACTATCATAGGAACATCTGCAGCTTTACAGTGATTTATCGCTTCTTTAGTTTGTGGCATTATACCATCATCTGCTGCTACTACTAATATTACTATATCAGTAACTTGAGCCCCTCTTGCTCTCATTGCAGTGAAAGCTTCGTGTCCTGGAGTATCTAAGAAAGTAATCTTTTCTCCATTTAAAGAAACTGTATAAGCACCTATATGTTGAGTTATTCCACCTGCTTCACTAGCAGTTACTTTAGCGTGTCTAATAGCATCTAAAAGTGAAGTTTTTCCATGGTCAACGTGACCCATTATTGTAACAATTGGTGGTCTCTTAACTAAATTTTCTTCAACAACATCTGTATCTTCTTCAAATGCTTCTAATTCAGTTTCTTCTTCCTTCTTTTCTACTAGCACTTCATATTTTTCACAAAGTTTTTCAGCAGTAGTAAAATCTATTTCTTGGTTTACACCAGCCATAACACCTAAGAATATTAAATTCTTAATAACGTCATTTGTTGGTTTTCCAAGTTTTTCACATAATTCTTTAACTGTAATTGTTTCACCAATTTCAATTACTCCACAAGCAGCTTCAGCATTTCTTTCCACTTCTTCTTGCTCTAACTCTTTTTTAGTCTTCTTTTTCTTTTTAACACCTTTATTTAGTGATTCAGCAAGTTCCTCTTCATATTCATCAACAAGACTCTTTTTCCCTTCTGAATCACCATTTGATGTATCTCCTAGTAATTCCTTTATAAGTGTAGCATCTTCATCTTCGATTACACTCATATGGTTTTTTACTTCAACACCAAACTCTTCCATTAATAAATTTATTAAATCTTTTGAGCTTACATTAAGCTCTTTTGCCAATTCATATACTCTAATCTTTGACAATAAAATCACCCCCGGTTAATTTCTTCCTTCTTCATTTTGGTATAAGGATATTAACTTTTCAGCCATATTTTTATCAGTTACAGCTAAAACTTTGATTTCCTCTCTCCCAATTGGGTTTCCTAGTTGTTCTTTTGAAAAGCCTTCTATAAGAGGAATTTTCTTTTCTGAGCAGTGATTTCTAAACTTCTTTTTAGTACTATTAGAAGCATCATCACTTAATATAACAAGATGAAATTTTATTCTGTTACGCTGCTCATCACATTTGCTATATCCTTCAATTAAATTCCCTGATCTTTTAGCAAGACCTAAAAAATTAAAAAACTTATTCATTAACTATCTCTTCCCTTAATCTGTTGTATATTTCTTCATCTATTGCAACATCAAGGTTTCTACTTAATCTCTTAGCTTTAAAAGCCTTTTCTAAGCATTCTATATCCTTACAGATATAAGCACCTCTACCTGCTTTTTTCCCTGTTAAATCAACAGAAACTTCACCATCTTGACTCTTAACAACTCTAATAAGTTCCTTTTTAGGTTTCATTTCCATGCACCCTGTGCACATTCTTAAAGGTATTTTCTTTACTTTCATAAAAAAATCCCCCTATTCTTCTATTGTTTCTGTTGTTTCTTGAGCTGCCTCTGCTTGTGACTTACTTTTAATATCTATTTTCCAGTTTGTTAATTTTGCAGCTAATCTTACATTTTGTCCTTCTTTACCAATAGCAAGTGATAATTGATTATCATCAACAACAACTTTTGCAGATTTATTTTCTTCATCAACAGTCACACTTAAAACTTTAGCTGGGCTTAAAGAACTTGCGATAAATTCTTCTGGATTCTTGCTCCATTTTATTATATCAATTTTTTCACCTTTAAGCTCGTTAACTATATTTTGAACTCTTGATCCCTTAGGTCCAACACATGCACCCATCGGATCAACATTTTCATCATGAGAAATAACTGCTATCTTACTTCTTGAACCAGCTTCTCTAGAGATACTCTTTATTTCAACAACACCTTCATATATTTCTGGCACTTCTAATTCAAATAATCTCTTAACTAGTCCTGGATGTGTTCTAGAAACTATAATTTGAGCTCCTTTTGGAGTATTTTTAACTTCAACAACATATAATTTAATTTTTTCATTAAACTTATATTTTTCTCTTGGAATTTGTTCATTTGGTCCAATTGCAGTTTCAAGTTTTCCAATATTAACAAAAACATTTCCCTTATCTTCTCTTAGAACTGTTCCAGTAATAATATCATATTCTTTTTCTTTATATTCACCATAGATTATGCTTCTTTCAGCTTCTCTAATTCTTTGAGTAACCACACCTTTAGCAAGTTGTGCTGCAACTCTTCCAAAATTCTTTGGAGTAACTTCAAAATCAACAATATCATCTAAGTCATAAGTAGGTTTTATTTCTTGAGCTTCTTCTAATCCTATTTCAGTAACATTATCAAAAACTTCTTCTACTACAACTTTTTGAGAATAAACGTGTATTTCACCGCTTTCTCTATCAATTGTTACTTTAACATTTTGTGCTGATGATGTTGGTCCAGCATAATTCTTCTTATATGCAGCAACTAATGCATCTTCTATTGTTGTGAATAATAAATCTTCACTAATACCTTTATCTTTTACTATTTCTTTAAGAGCACCTATAAACTCTTGGTTCATCTTAAATACCCTCCTTACTATATTTCCCCTTCAATATTTGCAGACTTAATTTTATCTTTAGGAATATTCATTAAGTTTTCTGCTTCAACAACTATACTATCATCATTAACTTCTTTTAAAATACCTTTAACATTCTTTTTCCCATCAATAGATTTAGTGAATCTAACCATTACTTCTCTTCCTATAAATCTCTTATAGTGATTTTCAGTAAATAAAGTTCTATTTAATCCTGGTGATGATACTTCTAAGAAATATGGATCTTTAATTGGATCCTTTTCATCCATAAGGTCACTAACTCTTCTTGAAAGAGCTTCACAATCACTTAAAGTGATGCCGCCATCTTTTTCTATATATATTCTTAAATAGAATTCTCCATTTTCCTTAACATATTCGATATGATATATATCATAGTTAAGTTCTTCTGCTATGGGATTAACCATTTCATAAATTTCATTAACTAAGGCATCAATTTTCATAATTATCCTCCTTTGCAATATTCAATTTTCAAGTAGTTTAAAAAATAGATATGTAAAAACGCAACTAAAAAAGTAGTTGCGTTCAAATAGAAAGAGCGGGAACCTGCCCCACTCTACATTTTTTAGCTATTAGTAAATTACTTCTTTATACATACTAACATACTTTACTAATAAATACAAGGGGCTAAGCAACATTTAAGTTCCCCATTTTAAACTTGCCCTAAATTCATTGTTTTTATTCACTAATAATTGTTAATATAAATAATTTTGCAAATTATAAAGCTATTTATTTTTTGTATTTCTCCATTAAGTTATCAAAAGCTTTCAATGATTTCTTTATCTTTTCATATGATATACAATAAGACAGTCTAAAATATCCAGGACATCCAAATGTTTTTCCTGGAACAGCTAAAATATTAAATTTCTTTGCTTCTTCACAGAATTTAACGTCATCATTAATTGGCGCCTTTGGAAATAAATAAAATGCTCCTTCCGGCTTCATACACTCAAATCCAATACTAATTAAATGATTATATAGTAAATCTCTATTTTTCTTATATATCTCAGCATCAACTTCTAAATTCAAACTTTCTTTAATTACCTTTTGGAAAAGAGATGGTGCATTAACAAAACCTAATATTCTATTTGCTATATTTAATGAAGAAACTATTTCTTTGAAACCATTAATTTTAGGGTTAACAACAACATACCCTATTCTTTCACCTGGTAATGATAATGACTTGCTATATGAATATCCAATAAATGAATTATCATAATATTTTAATACGCATGGAACTTTTGCATTATCATATACAATCTCCCTATATGGTTCATCAGAAATTAAATATATATCCTGTTTGAATTCCTCTTCCTTTTCTCTCAATATATTTGATAATTGTTGAATAGTATCTTCACTATATATAACCCCACTTGGATTGTTAGGAGAATTTATAATAATAGCTTTAGTATTTTGACTAATTTCATTTTTCAACTCTTTTAAGTTTAGTTGAAAGCTATTAGTATCTGCTGATATAACCTTAACTTTACCATCAAAATTTTTTACATAATTAATATACTCACCAAAAAAAGGTGCAAATACAATTACCTCATCACCTGGATTTAATAAACTCTTTAAAATAATATTTAATCCCCCTGCTGCTCCGCATGTCATAACAATATTTTCATAATTTAGTTCTATACTATTTTTTTCTTTTATATTTCTAGCTATAGCTTCTCTAACATCTTCATAACCTGAGTTATTCATATATCCATGTACTGTATTAGGTTTTTCTTCATTTAATATTTTAATAATTATATCCTTTATCTCATTAGGTGGTTCCACATTAGGATTGCCTATACTATAATCAAAAATATTCTCTTCTCCATAAATACTTGAAAGTCTTTTTCCTTCTTCAAACATTGCCCTAATTGTAGAACTATTTTCAACCATAGTTTTCATCTTTTTAGAAATCATTTTTAGCCCCCCCATAATATATTAATTTAGCTTATTTTTAATAACACCTATTGCTACACCTAAAATACTTACTTCCTTGCCTTCTAAATAAATTTCACTATATTTAGGATTTGCAGGAACTAACATAGGTGCTTCACCATTTAATTTTAATGTTTTAAGCGTTGCTTCACCATCTAAACTAGCAGCAACGATTTCATTATTATAAGCAGTATTTTGTCTCTTAATTACCACCATATCCCCATCATTTATATTTTTATCGATCATACTATCTCCTTTAACATGAAGTATAAAAGTATCTTTCCCTTTCTCCAACCATCCTTTTGGTAAAAGGAACTTCTCCAACACTTCTTCATTAATTTCAATAGGATTACCTGCTGCTATGTCATTATATACATCAACTTCTTCTAATTCCTCTTCAGAAAAGACTGTATTATCATTAAGATAAATTTCTTTTTTAGGCGATGAATTATCTAAATTAAAATCAACAATATTTTTATATTTTAAATTTATATATTCATATTTATCAATAAATGTATTTTTCATATTATCTTGGTCAATAAACTCTTTTTTAAAAGCAAAGCTTTTCCCTTTAAAATCAGCTCCAAGAGTTTTTAACTTTCTTCCTTTTACTAGCCAACACATATCATCACTGCTTTTATCATTATTTATAATAAAAACAAATGAAGAATATAAACAATTGGCATATATACTTTTTGCAAATTCAATTTGTCCTTTAGTTAAACTTTCTACATTATCCAAAACTATGTGAGTGTATTTATTATTATTATTTTCTTTTGCATATTTAATTGCAAAGCTAGTCTCATCATAAATATCATAAAATCCATTATCTATTAATAAATCATTGTATACTTTCTTTAATGAATAAATAGCTTCTCTAGTAAAAGAATTTCTAATAATTCTATATTTTCTACCTTTTCTTTCTACTTCATTATATTCCTCTTTTGTGAAATTACATGATTTAATCCACATAATTTCATTATAAAGCTCCTCAGCAGAAATTTTATTTAAAACTTTTGATTTCTTTAAAAATCCATTCATTTTTTCATTAAATTCTACACTATTTAATAACTCAAATCCTTTATCAAAAGAAACTAATTCCAAATTCAAACCATTTAACTTCAAATACTTATTTGAATATTCTTTTATCAACGAATCTATTAAATTAAACTCTACTCTTCTGGTACTTAAAGAAAATAAAGAATAAAATTCACTTTCTTTACTTATATTCTCATATAAATTATTATTATTAATTAATTCATTAGAATTTGAAGATAAAAATAATACTTTATCATCTTTATATAAACAATAATTATTTTCTAAATTTATAACTCTATGTAAAGCTGTTATAGTCTTTCCTGTTAATGATTTTCCTTTCATTAATGAAAAGCCCATATTTTTGTTTTTTATAAACCTATTTTGCACTTTAGTTAATTTCATTTTTCCACCTACTGCTACTTCCCATTATTATAAAGAAAAACCCCAAAGAAAGAAAATAACTTTGGAGTTATAAACTAAATTCTCTTATCTAGCGGCATATCCATTGTTATCTTCACACCAAAGAATCGATAGTGTTACAACGGCTAGCCATTAGATAAGATAATTTTATTAATTTATTATTAAAAAGTCAATGAATTTTGTAGTTATTTGTTGCTTAAATACTCATCTATTGCAGCAGCTGCTTTTTTACCTGCTCCCATTGCTAAAATAACTGTTGCAGCACCTGTAACAGCATCTCCACCAGCATATACACCTTCCTTAGTAGTAAGTCCAGTTTCTTCGTCTGCAATGATACATTTCCACTTATTAGTTTCTAATCCCTTAGTTGTTGATGAAATCAAAGGATTTGGTGATGTACCTAAAGACATGATAACAGTATCTACATCCATAATAAACTCTGAACCTTCTTTTACTACAGGTCTTCTTCTACCCGAATCATCTGGTTCTCCTAATTCCATTTCAACACACTTCATACCTTTAACCCATCCATTTTCATCGCATATAATTTCAGTTGGATTTGTTAATACATCAAAGATAACACCTTCTTCTTTAGCATGATGTACTTCTTCTAATCTTGCTGGAAGCTCTTCTTCACTTCTTCTATATACAATATGTGTTTCTGCTCCAAGTCTTAATGCAGTTCTAGCTGCATCCATAGCAACATTTCCACCACCTACAACAGCAACTCTCTTTCCCACTTTTACTGGAGTATGATATTCCTCTTTAAATGCTTTCATTAAATTTACTCTTGTTAAAAACTCATTAGCTGAAAATACTCCATTAGCATTTTCACCTGGAATACCCATAAATTTAGGAAGACCTGCACCTGACCCTATAAATATTGCATCAAATCCTTCATCTTCAATTAAAGAATCTACTGTAACTGTTCTTCCTACAACTACGTTAGTTTCAATATTAACTCCTAGTTTTTTAATATTATCTATTTCATGCTTTACAACCTCATCCTTTGGTAATCTAAACTCCGGAATACCATAAACTAAAACTCCACCTGGCTCATGTAAAGCTTCAAAAATTGTAACATCATACCCCTTTTTAGCTAAATCACCAGCACATGTAAGTCCTGCAGGACCTGAACCTATTACTGCAATTTTTTTACCCTTAGAATCTTCTTTTTCAGAAAGATCTATGTTATTCTTCCTAGCCCAATCAGCCGTGAATTTTTCTAATTTTCCTATAGCTACTGGCTCACCTTTTATACCTAAAATACATTTACCTTCACATTGTGATTCCTGAGGACACACTCTACCACATACTGCAGGTAATGCACTATATTTAGCTATTTCTTTAGCTGCTCCTTCTATATTTTTTTCCTTAAGTTCTGATATAAATGCTGGTATATTTATAGATACAGGACATCCGCTGACACATTTAGGATTTTTACATCCTAAGCACCTGCTTGCTTCATTAAAAGCTCGCTCTTCATCATATCCTAAACATACCTCTTTAAAATTTTTCGCTCTTACACTTGCTTCTTGTTCAACAACAGGTATTCTTTTCATTCTATCAACTACATTATTCATACTAATTATGACCTCCGCATCCGCAACCTTCTCTATGATGTGTGTCGCCTTCTTCAATTTTTAATAATTCTCTTCCTTCTTCACTCTTATATAGAGTTTGTCTTCTCATGCTTTCATCAAAATCCACAAGATGGCCATCAAATTCTGGTCCATCAACACAAGCAAATTTAACTTCATTTCCAACAGTTACTCTACACGCACCACACATACCTGTTCCATCTACCATAATAGGATTTAAACTAACTGTAGTCTTTATACCTAATTCTTTAGTAAGAGCACTCATAAACTTCATCATAATCATAGGTCCAATTACAACCGCATGGTTGTATTCTTTCTCATTATTTTCAACTAAATCTGTTAAACAATCTGTAACTCTTCCATTAAATCCGTATGATCCATCATCAGTTGAAATATATAAATTTTTAGCAACCTTTCTCATTTCATCTTCTAAAATTATAAGGTCTTTAGTTCTTGCTCCAATAATAACATCAACATCAATACCATGTTCATAGAACCACTTTACTTGAGGATATACTGGAGCTGCCCCCACTCCTCCAGCAACAAATATAATCTTAGATTTCTTAAGTTCACTTAATTCCTCATGAATAAATTCACTTGGTTGACCTAACGGTCCTACAAAATCTTCTACATAATCACCAACTTCGTATTTGGCTAACTCTTTAGTTGCATAACCTACTGTTTGAAAAACAATAGTTACTGTTCCTTTTTCTCTGTCATAATCTTCTATAGTTAGTGGAATTCTTTCTCCCTTATCATTATTTTTAATAATAATAAATTGCCCTGGTTGAGCAGATCTAGCTACTCTAGGAGCCTCAATATCCATTAAATAAATATTTTCAGTTAATAATCTTTTACTTGTTATTTTATACACCTTAATAACCCCCTAAAATTTTCTTAAGTATTTATATAATATTTTTTATTAACACTCTATATTAAAAATTAAGAGTTAGTAGTTTTAAGTTAGTAGTTAAGATTGAAACTACTTTTGAAGTTTCATAATAATATATTTTAAAATCCAACTCAGCTGAATTTTAACCTCAACTACTAACCACTAACTACTAACTCCTAAGTCTTAAATCCAAACTATTAAAAGTCTACTTTATTTCCATAGAATGTACATGAAAGTAATCTTTCCATTGTTTCATCATCGATTTCTCTTGGATTAGATCCAGTGCATGCATCTAAAACTGCATTATGAGCTATATGTTTTACATTAGCTAGGAATTCTTCTTCAGTAACTCCATATTCTTTCATAGTTGCTGGAATATTAAGTTCCTTATTAAATTCATTTATTTTTTCAATTAATGAATCTGTTAATTCACTATTTGTTTGCCCTTCTAATTTTAATACTCTTGCTATATTTGCATATCTATCTTCACATACAGATCTATTATATTGAATAACATATGGTAAGAAAATTGCGTTTGCACACCCATGAGGAATATGGAATACGGCCCCTATTTTATGTGCCATAGAATGTACTATTCCTAATAAAGCATTACTAAATGCCATACCTGCTAAACATTGAGCTTCATGCATTAAATTTCTTGCCTCTTTATCTCCAGCAAAAGATTTAACTAAATTTTCATCAACCATTTCAATTGCCTTTAATGCTAATGGATCAGTGAAATTAGATTTTAATGATGCTGTATATGCCTCAATTGCATGTGTTAATGCATCCATCCCTGTATGTGCAACAAGTTTAGCAGGCATAGTTTGCGCTAAATCTGGATCAACTATTGCTATATCTGGTGTTATATTGAAATCAGCTAAAGGATATTTAATTTTTGCTTTATAATCAGTAATTACAGAAAATGCTGTAACTTCAGTTGCTGTTCCTGAAGTAGATGGTATTGCAACAAATTTTGCTTTTTGTCTAAGTTCAGGTAATCCAAATGGTACAACAGCTTGTTCAAAAGTAAAGTCTGGATATTCATAGAAAATCCACATTGCTTTTGCTGCATCTATAGGTGAACCTCCACCCATAGCCACTATCCAATCTGGCTCAAACTCTCTCATAACAGCAGCTCCATCCATAACAGTTTCAACTGATGGATCTGGTTCAACACCTTCTATTAATTTAACTTCTAATCCAGCTTCCTTCAAATAGCTTTCAACCTTATCTAAGAATCCAAATCTCTTCATTGATCCGCCGCCTACGACTACTACAGCTTTTTTCCCTTTCAATGTCTTTAGGACCTCTAAAGAGCCCTTTCCATGATAAATGTCTCTTGGTAATGTAAATCTTGCCATTTTCTCTCCTCCTAAAAATCCTCTTTTTCATCTCTAAATCTAAAATAAATTCTATAAATCTACCCTATAAAAAGAATTTATTTTAAAATTTACACCTTTTAATTTAATATATTACTGTTAAGTAAATATAATTTAATTATACCATAAAATTACTATTTGAAAATATTTTTACATAAAAATATACCTAAAGACAATTATTTAAAATTTTGTCCTTAGGTACTTTTTTATCATACTATATATATTTTTTATTTACTATTATTAAACTGTCTGCAATTTTCATCAAAAGCTTTTATTATCTCATCAACTTTTTCCCAATTTGCTAATGATGCACCTGCTGCAAACATATGACCACCGCCACCAAAACTTGCTGCTATATCATTCACTCTAGGCCCATTAGATCTAAATTCACAGAATATACCATTCTCTTCTTTTTCAACAAAGAAGTTCCAATTAATTATTCCAGCTGTATCTTGAAGCGCATTTACCATTCTAACAGCCTTCATTGTTTCTAAGTTATATTCTCTAACAACTTCTTTAGGAACTTTTAAGTATGCCATTCCATTTTCAGTAGTCTTATAATTACTATAAATATATCCTAAAAATTTAAGTTCATTTTCTTCACGTCTATACATATTTGCATATATGTCTTTAGTTTCTAAATCATATGTTATTTTTGATAATTTCTTAAATAATTCCGTAGGATTTTCAACATATAAAAATCTTCCTGTATCTCCAATAATTCCTGTATATAATGCCTTTCTTCCCTTTTTATCAATCTTAAGTTTATCACAATTATTTAGATATAAATCTAATATCATTTCACTACAAGACGAATAGTTTGTATCAACCCAAGTTAAATTTTCAAAAGGAGCATCAAAAGGTTTATGATGATCTATTTTAATTATATATCCACATTTATTAAATGATTGATTGTCTACTCTTGGAGCATTTGCAACATCCACAATAATAGCTAAGCACTCTTTATCTAAATCAATTTCTTCATCCATTGTATTTATATATTCTAAATTTTTAGAGTGTTCACCTAAAATAACAACTTTTTTATCTGGATATGTATTATTTATTATACTTTTTAATGCTGTTTGAGAACTATATGAATCAGGGTCTGGAAACACATGCCTAAATATTGCAATTGTCTCAAACTCTTCAATTTTATTAATAATTTCCTTCATTAATTTTTCTTTCATAATTAATTACCTCCTTAATTGATAATTATATTAATAATTTCTAGAAAAACACCCTACTTAGATAGCTAAGTAGGGTAATAATTGTATTAATTCTTTTATTGACGACTTATAGAAGTTTCAACTTGAGAATTCATTTCTTTTAACATTGCTTCTACATCATCAGATGTTCCAGTAACATATGAAGCATATTTTTCTTCTGCTACTGTTCTAGCTGATTGAGCATTATTTACAGCTGGTGTAAAGTAAGCATAATTTAAAGAAGTATTTGCTACATCATAAATCTTACCATATAAAGAAGTAGTATCAGCTAAAACATCTTGAACAATTGAAGAATCTAAAGCTGATTTTCTTACTGGTAAATATCCAGTACCAGTAGCAAACTTAGCAGTGTTTTCAGTGTTTGTTGCAAACTTTATAAATTCATAAGCTGCATATTGAGCTTCTGCAGAAACATCATTTGTAACAAATAATGATGCACCTTGTTGTATAACAGCTTTATCTTTACCTTCAAAATGTGGAACTTCTACTACTGCAATTTCAAAAGCACCATTAGTGTTTATGTGTGCAAAACCTGCAGATGATCCTTGATAAGCTAATAATTTTTGGTTTGAAAATGGACCTGATAAGAATTTATCTTCACCTGGAACTCTAAAAGCACCACTTTGAGTCTTATCTCTAAAGAATTGCATAAATTCTTTAGACCAATCATTATTAACATTTATTTTTCCATCTAACTCAACGAAATCTTTACCTTCTTCTTTTAATGATGAAATAAATGCATTCGAGCTTGAATCAAAACCAAATCCTGGTATTCCTAATTCATCATATGCTTTTTGAGAAATTTCAGCTAATTTTTCAAAAGTTAAATCTTTTAAATCATCAACAGTATAACCTAATTGCTCTAATAAGTTTTTATTTACATATAAAACTTCAGTAGATTTAGTCATAGGTAATCCATAAATTTTATTATTTCCCCATTGTGATAACTCTTTAATAAAGTCTGGAATGAAATCATTTTCAATATCCTCTTTCATTCCTATTGAAGAATCATTTACATATGGAGTTAAATCAACAACTTTATTTTCATTGATTAATCCTGTTGCAGCATCTGGATAAACATTAATTATTGCTGGTAATGTATTTGATTGTGATGCAGCAATAACTTTCTTGTTTAAATCGGTAATACTCCCTTGGCTAGATGCAGTAACTGTTATACCTTTTCCATTTGTTGCATTGAAATCATCTACTATAGTTTGTAAAATTTCAGCTTGTTTACCATTCATATAGTGCCACATTTCAATTGATACTGGTTGTGTTAACTCAGTAACAATCTCAGCTTTTTCACTTGATGAATTATTACTTCCGCAACCAGTTAATGCTGTAACTGCAACTACTGCAGTCATTAAAGATGCTAATAATCTTCTTTTCATTTGTTTCACCTCTAAAACCTTAAATATATATATATTTTTTATAATAAAAGATAATTAAAAGTTAAAATATAAATTTCATAACCAAACTATATAATAAATTACTTTAAAAGTACTAAATTCAGCTAATACTTTAACTTTTAAAATATCTTTCACCTACATAACTAATTATTGTATTATCCCTTAGTTCCCCCAATAGAAATTCCATTCATAATCTTCTTGTGTAAGAACAAGTAAACTATAACTATCGGCATTGTAATTATTGTTGAAGCTGCCATTAATAATTCATATCTATTTCCAACATCTGATTGGAATGCAGTTAATCCATTTGCAAGTAATCTCATGTTATCACTATTAGTTACTAATAATGGCCATAAGAAAGCATTCCATGAATTTATACCAACTAAAATACATATTGTTATTATTGATGGTTTAGCCATAGGTACAACTATTTTCCATAAGAACTTCCAATCACTTGCTCCATCAACTTTTGCAGCATAATAAAGTTGCTTTGGAATCTTTAAGAAGAATTCTCTAAGCATATATATGTATAATACATTAGCCATGTATGGCACAAATAATGCACTATAACTATCTATCATTTTTAACGCTGAAATTGTCTTAAAGTTTGTTACTATAAGAACTTCACCTGGAATCATCATTGAAGCCAAGAAAATTGAAAATATTAAATCTCTTCCCTTAAATTCAAGATGTGAAAAAGCAAAGGCTGATAGTATCGCAATTACTACAGTTGTAACAATACTTAAAGCTGTTACTATTATTGTATTTATAAAATATCTCCCAAAAGGAGCCATTGAAAATGCCGTGCTAAAATTACTCCACATAAACTTTTCAGGCACCATAGTTGGTGGTGTTTGAATAACTTCAAAGCTTGATTTTAATGAAGATGCTATCATCCAATAAAATGGGAACAGCGTTATTATAGCAAAGGCAACTAATAAGAAGTATTTAATGGCTGCTTTTATATTATTCTTAGTTTTCATTTTTACACCTCTTAGTAATGAATCTTATTACGCGCTACAGTTTTTTGAACTAAAGTTACTGTTAATATAATAATTAAAAGAACAACTGAAGCTGCAAATGCTAATGGGAAATCCTGATCTCCATAGAATCTATCTATTATATATCTAACCACCGTTGATACTGCACCATCTAAAGTACGTCCCCCAAATAAAACATAAACCTCAGTATAAACCTTAAATGCTGCAATTAAACTTATAACATATGTATATGCAATCATAGGTGAAACTAATTTAACAGTTATTTTTCTAAATATTGTTCCACTAGTTGCTTGGTCAATCTTCGCTGCTTGATAATATTGTGGATTAATTGAAGCTATTCCTGTTGTTAAAATCAACGTATTGAAAGCTAAACTTTTCCAAACTGCAAAAATTATTAATGCTATCATCGCATACTTAGGATCATTTAACCAGTTTATAGGGCTAATCCCTACCTTACCTAAAATAAAATTAATTATTCCATATTCTGAATTAAATAACCATGACCACACTATTCCTATTGCAACAAGCGATGTTACATATGGTAAGAAATATATACTTTGGAACATCCCTCTTACCTTTTCATTTTTTATGTTTGCTAAGGCATTTGCAATTAATAAAGATATAATTACTGATAAAGCTGGTACAATAGCAGCATAAATTACTGTATTAAATAAAGATTGTATAAATCTCTTATCTTGAAATAAGTATTTGTAAGATCCAAATCCAAAAACAAATCCTTTAGCTTTTGTTTCATCAAAGCTAAAAATAATAGTATTTATTATAGGATAAAATACAAAAATACCTAATATTAAAATTGCAGGCAATAAGTATAAATATCCTTTTCTATTTTTCTTTAACATTTTGCTATGAACTCCTCACTTTCAGAGTCAAATACATAACTCTTACCATTCTTAGGCCTAATCGTTAAGTCTGCACCTTCATCAATAAAGAATTCCTTATCAACTAGCATTTTATACTCTTTTCCTTTATGGTCTAAAGTTAATAATCTTTCTCTACCTAATATCTCTACTGTAACTACTTTAGTTTGAAGTCCTTTTTCTGCAACTTCAAAATCTTCAGCTCTTACTCCAAGTATTACCTTATTCTTATTTTTTGGTAAGTTTTCAATTGTTAAAGTATCTAAATTTCCTACTCCATCTTTTAAATCAATATCAATAAAGTTCATTTCTGGACTTCCTATAAATGAAGCAACAAACTTATTAACTGGGTTCATATAAATATCTGTTGGTGATGAAACTTGCTGAATTGCTCCGTCTTTCATTAATACTATTTCATCTGATATACACATAGCCTCTTCTTGGTCATGTGTTACAAATATAGCTGTAACCCCTGTTTCTTTTTGTATTCTTCTTATTTCTTGTCTTGTTTCAACCCTTAACTTTGTATCTAAGTTTGATAAAGGTTCATCTAAAAGTAGAATTTCTGGTTTCTTTGCTAAAGCTCTTGCTATAGCAACTCTTTGCTGTTGTCCCCCTGAAAGCTGAGATGGCTTTTTATCTAGTTGATCCGCTATTTTTACTATTTTAGCAACTTCAACTACTCTCTTTTCAGCTTCTTGCTTATCCCACTTTAAATTTTTTAAAGGGAATAATATATTTTCTCTTACTGTCATATGTGGATATAGTGCATAGTTTTGAAAAACAAGCCCTATTCCAAGTTGTTCCGGTTCTAAACCTGTTACATCTCTATCTCCAAAAAATATCTTTCCACTAGAAGGCTTATGTATTCCAGAAATCGTAAATAATGTAGTAGATTTCCCTGAACCTGATGGACCCAATAATGAAACTAGCTTTCCTTTTGGTATTTGTAATGTAACGTCATTAATTGCTTTAAAGTCTCCAAATTTTACAACTAGGTTTTCTAGTCTTATTCCCATTGATAATTCACCTCATGTTTTTCTAATACAATCCTAAAAATGCGTAAACATTTTTTCGCACCGTTACAGAATACGACATTTTATTAGCATTTGTCAACATTTTTTACTCTTGTATTATCCTCATTTTTTTATGCATTTTATTAAAATTAATTTTTTATGCTAAAGTAGCTAAATATAAATTATATTTTTCTTTTTTTCCCAATTTACACCCTTGTTACTTACATATTTTATATTTTCCTAAATATCTAAAATTTATGTTTACCATTTTTTACTTAATTAAGCTTTATTTTTTTTATTATTTCGATAATTTACCAACTATCTCTTTAGCTCCACTTTCAATTTTTTTACAAAAATACCTATAAAAATTTTTACCCAAATTAAGATTTTCCAAAACAGCGTCACAAGCAATAAATGTAATAATAGCTATATCATCCCATCTATTCATAAAATACTCCTCATTATATTTATCTTATATTGTATTATATGCTGGTTATTTCTTTGTTGTTATTATAACCCTTTAATATTTCAATTTTTTCCACAAATAAAAAACTAAATATTACTTGCATATTTTAACATTCTTAAATATTATATTTATGTAAAGATATATATAAGGAGGTACCCATGTTAGCATTACTAGTTATTTTTTCTTATTTAATGGGATCAATTCCAACTGGCTATATTTTAGTTAAAAAAACTCTTAACAAAGATGTAAGAGATTATGGAAGTGGAAATATTGGAGCAACAAATGTTAAAAGAGTTGCCGGGGACAAGCTTTCAAAAATCACTGCAATATGTGATATGTTAAAAGCTATTATTCCTGTTTTATTAACAAGAATTTTAATTTGGACTGATATTTTACAAACTAACGAAAGCTTAAGCTTATCATTAGTTGCTATAGCTGCTATATTAGGTCATAATTACACAATATTTTTAAAATTTAAAGGCGGAAAAGGTGTTGCTACTTCTGCAGCTGCATTCATGGTTGCATTACCAATTCCATTTTTAATTACAGCAGTTGTATTTTTTGGTTTAAAACTATTTACTAAGATAGTTTCAATTCGCTCATTATCTGCTGGTGTAACTTTATTTATCTCAACTTTATTACTTGGCTATGACAAATATTATGTATGTGCAACTTTATTTGCTTGCATACTTGTTTTTTGGAGACATAAAAGTAATATTGTAAGATTAGCTAAAGGCCAAGAAAAGTAAATCTATAAAAAACACTGAATAATATGCCTCAGTGTTTTTTATTTTTTAGGAGGTTATATGAATTTAAAACTTATTTATTTTTTATTAATAAACCTATTACTATTTATTTTAATGGGTATAGATAAAAGAAAAGCAGTTACAAACAAATGGAGAATAAAAGAAAAAACACTATTTATTTTATGCCTTTTAGGTGGAAGTATTGGTGGAATAATCGGAATGTATACTTTCAGACATAAAACTAAACATTTGAAATTTAAAATAGGATTTCCATTTATTTTTTTAGTTCAATTTATACTTGTATTATATACTACAAAATAAAAGACGTTGCATTTTTTATTGCAACGCCCCATAATCAATCATTAGTTACACATGTAACTAAGTGATTACAATTTTATATTATCCTATTATTAATTTTTTATTCACCATTTGTTCTTATATTTTAAATTGTACAACCTTTGAATTTATATTATAATTATAAAAAAACTTATATAATTAGGGGTGATTATATGAACTTTTTAAATGGTACTTATGGATTTGATTTATTATCTATAGTACTTGTTTTATTATCTTTTATACTTAATATATTTGATATAACAAGAGTTTTAGGTATTATTGTATTTGCATATGCAATATATAGAGCTTTTTCAAAAAAAATATATAAAAGAAAAGAAGAATATAATGTATTTTATACATACACAAATAAACTATTAAATAAATTCGGTAAATCTATACCTTATAACTTACAAAACTATGATTTAAATAATATCTCATTTTTATTTGGTAGAATAAAACAAAAGTACACTCAATTTCGTGATTATAAGATTACCAAATGTCCTAATTGTGGTCAAAAATTAAGACTTCCAAGAAGAAAAGGTAAGATTGTCGTTACGTGCAAAAAATGCTCTACTAAATTTGACTTTAGAACATAAAAAGGGATACTGTAGCAAAATTTATTTTTCTACAGTATCTTTTATTTTATAAATAATTAAGATAAATATGTGAGATATTAATATTATATAATTTTATTTTTATGGAGGTTATTATGAAAAAATCATTATTCATTATCCCATTATTATTTATAAGTTTATCTTTTAATTTCATTAATACATACTCTACTAAACAAATAAATAAAAATATTCAAAATAATATTTATACACCTAAAAGTGTTCCTTCTAAATGGTGGTATAATTAATTTAAAAGGGTTCTTACCCTTTTTATGTTATTATAGGCTTTTGACCTTTTGCAATTAAATTCAAAAAAATTATTGTGCAATTTTCCCTTTCTTTTTTGTCACAGCACATTTTCATTATCTTACCCAATCTAGGATTATTCCTGCTAACAATTTTGATTAATTCTGGAGGAACATTATCAACTCCAATAATATTCTGTATTCCAACCAAGTCACTGTGGATTGTTACTGCTTCAAAATCTAACTTATCAAATCCTTCATACTTTAAAATTTTCAAAAGTTTTCTACCAATTTCTCTGTTCCATTTAGCTCTTCTCTCTATTTGACTTATAAACCCTCTTCCACTTTTAAATAAAATATCAGGTTCACTTACCCCATAAAGCCCCCTATCTGAATCAATAATGGCAACTATTCCACCTGGTTTCAATAATTTATATATTTCTCTTGTTGCAGCTAAAGGTTTTTCTAAATGCTGATATACAAACCTACAAATAATAAAATCAAAAGAATTTTCCTTTAATCCACTATTCAAAATTGATCCATACTTAAAATTTAACCTTTCACTAGGATAATCTTTCAACCTATCTTTTGCTATAGATAATAAATTTTTATCTATTTCTAAACCCGTTATTTCACTATTAGGTAAATTTTCTAATAACAATTCAGTATATGAACCTGGTCCAGAACCAACATCTAATATTTTCATTCCATCTTTTAGCCCTAACCATTTAAGAGCTCTAAATTCTTTACTCCACCCCAGCTTAGCTTGAGTTTCTAATCTATTTACCTCATTGTTCAATCCAATAATATCATAAATTGAATTATAACTCACTTTAATCTCCTTTTAAGATTACTTATAAATATCCTATGATGATCATATTATATTTGTTCATAAATAATTATCATTTCTCTAAAGTATAAAATTAAGCAATATCGGAAATGTAATAACTGAAAATAAAGTAGTTATAAATACAATTACTGCTGAATATTCACTTTCCTTATCAAAGCTTTCTGCTAATATAGATGTCATAGCTGCAGCTGGCATTGCAGTTACTATTATCAATGTCTTAATTACTAAAGAAGTATCTTTAAGTAACCTTGAAATTAAAATTAATATACATGGCATAATTATTAATTTCAAAAATGCGCTATAATAAATTGTTTTATCCTTTAAATATGAAATTATTTTCGCATTTCCAAGTATAACACCAACTATTATCATAGACAGTGGTGAAGTCATATTTCCAACTAAATCTAATGTAGAAGATAAAACACTAGGAATATCAAAACCAAAAATCATAATTATTAATCCAATAAACACTGCAACTATAGCTGGATTTAACAATACTTTTTTTATATCCTCTCTTTTCATTTTCCCATTAAATAAAATAACTCCATATGTCCATAAAAAAGCAGTAAAAAATAAATTAAATATAGAAGCATATATTACTCCTTCATTTCCATATATACTAAACACTATAGGAAAGCCAATAAATCCACAATTAGAAAACACATTTGCAAATTGTATTATTATCTTTTTTTCACCTTTGATTGGTATAAGAAGTATATACGATATAACTATTGAAATAATTAAAACCAATGGACTATATATAAAACATCTAATAATGTTATCTTTTAACTCGTCACTTAAATCAAATATAAATGATGATACTACAAGACATGGTAATGTAATTTTAAGAAGAATATTAGTTAAACCTTTATTTATTTCTTTAGTTATTATTCTTTTCTTAGCAGCATATACCCCTACTAATATTATTAAAAATAATGATATTACTCCATTAACTATAACTGACAAATCCATTTAAAATCTCCTTTCTTTTCCAATTTAATTATTATACAATAAAAAATATAAAAAAAGACTAATTATTTTATGATTTCTCATTAAATAATTAGTCTTATTTATATATAATATTAAAATAATGATAATTGATTAGTTTCAGACATACCTTCTAAACAACCATGATTGCTTAATGTTTCAATAACAGTTTTTGATACCTTTGATCTTAATCTTAAATCTTCTTTTGAAATAAACTCTCCATCCTTTCTTGCTTCCGCAATAGATTTTGCGGCATTCACTCCAACCCCTTGCAATGAGCTTAAAGGTGGCCTTAATGCATTATCTACAATTAAGAATTTTGTTGCATCAGATTTATATAAATCTACTTTTAACATTTTAAATCCTCTTTTATACATTTCAAAAGAAAGTTCTAATACTGTAATTAATCCTTTATCTTTTACAGTTGCTTGATTTCCAAGTTCATATAACTCTTGAAGCCTTGCATGAACTGCAGTTTCACCCTTACATATTAAATCTGCATCAAAATCGTCAGCTCCTCTAACTGTAAAGTATGTTGCATAATATGCTAATGGATAATATACCTTGTAATAAGCAACTCTAACTGCCATCATAACATATGCAACAGCATGCCCTTTCGGGAACATGTATTTTATTCTTTTACATGATTCTATATACCAATCTTCAACGTTATTTTCCTTCATGGTCTTTTCAAATTCTTCTGTTAACCCCTTACCTTTTCTTACGCTTTCCATTATTGTAAAAGCTGTTTTAGGTGCAACACCTTTATACATAAGATAAACCATGATATCGTCTCTGGTTGCAATACAATCTCTTAAGGTAGTATATCCTTCTTTAATAAAATATTGTGCATTATTAAGCCAAACGTCAGTACCATGTGAAAGTCCTGATATTCTTACTAAATCTGAAAATGTTTGTGGTTGAGTATCAACTAGCATTTGACGAACAAATTTAGTTCCAAACTCAGGTAAACCATATGAACCAACTTCACATTCTAACTCCTCCTTTGTAACACCAAGAGCTTCCGGTGATGTAAATAAAGACAGTACCTTTTTATCATTTAAAGGTATAGTTTTAGGGTCTAATCCAGTTATATCTTGTAACATTCTAAGTACTGTCGGATCGTCGTGCCCAAGTATATCTAACTTAAGCAATCTACCAGAGATAGAGTGATAGTCAAAATGTGTTGTTGTAACATCAGATGTTGGGTCATCTGCAGGTCTTTGAATTGGTGTAAAATTATACACATCTGTATAATTAGGTACAACCATTATTCCACCTGGATGCTGACCAGTAGTTCTTTTTATCCCTGTACATCCAATTGTCAATCTTTCAATTTCTGCTTGAGATACCACAAGTCCCTTTTGATCTAAATACTTTTTAACAAATCCATATGCTGTCTTTTCTGCTACTGTACCAATTGTTCCTGCCTTAAAGACATAACCCTTTCCAAATAATACTTCTGTATATTTATGAATATCTCCTTGGTTATCTCCAGAGAAATTTAAATCTATATCTGGTTCTTTATCTCCTTCAAAACCTAAGAATGTTTCGAAAGGAATATCATGACCATCCTTAATATAAGGAACACCACAATCAGGACAATCCTTATCCTCAAGATCGGCACCAGAACTAACAGATCCATCTAAGAAGAAATGAGACTTTTTACATTTTGGACAAACGTAATGTGGTGGTAGTCCATTAACCTCTGTTATATCAGACATTGTTGCAACAAATGATGAACCAACAGATCCTCTTGATCCAACTAAGTAACCATCTGAATAAGATTTAGCAACTAATTTTTGAGCAATTAGATAAAGAACAGCATAACCATTATTAATAATAGAATTTAACTCCTTATCTAATCTTTTTTGTACTACTTCTGGCAAAGGATCACCATAAATTGAGTGTACCTTATTCATCGTCATATTTCTTATATCATCATCAGCACCTTCAATTTTAGGAGGATATGTTTCATCTGGAATTGGCTTTAAATTTTCCTCAACCGAGTTAGCAATTTCAGTAGGATTTTTAATTACTACTTCTTTAGCAATATCAGTTCCTAAATAAGCAAATTCCTTTAACATCTCTTCTGTAGTTCTAAGATAAAGTGGTGCTTGATTATCAGCATCACCAAACCCCTGCCCTGCCATTATAATTCTTCTAAATGCCTCATCTTGAGGGTCTAAGAAATGAACATCACAAGTTGCTACAGTAGGTTTGTTAATTTCCTTCGCTAAATCATATATTTTTCTATTAATATCTTTTAGTTCATCTTCATCTTTAACCGAACCTTTTTCTATCATATAAGCATTATTGGCAATAGGTTGAATCTCAACATAATCATAAAAGCTCATTACTTCTTTTATTTCTTCATCACTTTTTCCACCAACTACTGATCTATAAACTTCACCAGCCTCACAAGCTCCACCAATAATAAGCCCTTCTCTCATTTCCATAAGCCTTGACTTTTTAGTTCTAGGTCTTCTAAAGAAATTATCTATATGCGCTTCAGATACTAGTTTATACAGGTTTCTAATCCCAGCTTGAGTTTTAGCCAATATAATTATGTGGTAAGTAGGTAATTTTTTAATATCAACTTTCTCTAAAAATACCTTATTCAATTCTGAAAGAGTATTTATTTCTATTTCTTCCTTAATTTTTTTAATACATTCAAGTAATATATCTCCCGTTGCTTTAGCATCATCTACAGCTCTATGGTGACTTTCAAGCTTTACACCTAAATGCTTTGCTACAATATTTAATTTTACAGATTTTAATTCTGGATATAAAAATCTACATAACGGCACTGTATCAACTATAGTTGGCTCAAATTTCAATCCTAAATCATTGCAATTTTTAGAAATAAAACTACAGTCAAAAGAAGCATTATGTGCAACAACAACAGAATCTCCTATAAACTCTATAAATCTTGGAAGTATATCTTCAATTGATTGTGCATCTCTAACCATATCATCATTAATACCTGTTAATTCTATTATCTTATATGGTATAGGTCGTCTTGGATTAACAAACTCACTAAAGTTATCAATAATTTCTCCATTCCTAATTTTAACTGCACCTATTTCAATTATCTTATCATTCTTAGATGAAAATCCTGTTGTTTCTAAGTCAAATACAACATAAGTATCATCTAAATTTTGCCCTTTTTCATTTAATGCTAATGGAACACCATCATCAACTAAATACCCTTCAACACCATAAATAACCTTAATTTTATTTTTTTTAGCAGCTATCTGTGCATCAGGAAAGGCCTGAACAACACCATGATCAGTAATAGCTATTGCTGGATGCCCCCATTTAGCAGCTCTTTCTATTATTTTAGAAACTGGAGTAACTCCATCCATTGCACTCATAGTAGTATGGCAATGAAGCTCAACTCTTTTTTCTTCAGCTCCATCCATTTTCTCCATCTTTTTCATTTTTAAAATGTCTCTACCCATTATTACAACTTCTCTTTGGTAAGTATCATATACTGCTTCCCCTCTTACCTTACAATATAAACCTTTCTTAACATTATCGAGAACTTCATCTTTTTCTTGTGGTTTTAAGAAACATTTTACTGTTATTGAACTTGTATAATCAGTAATATAGAATGTTAAAATTATCTTTCCTGTTTTAGTTTCCATAGTATCAACTTTAAATACATCACCTAAAACTGCAACATAACCTGATCTTTCATTTATTTCATTAATAGGAGTTGCTTCAATAGATATATTTCTACCATAAATAGCATTTTCAGCTTTTGCCTCTCTCTTATATCCATTTTCTTTCTTTTCATAAGCTTTCTTTTCAGCAGGCTTTTTCTCCGCTGGTTTACTTCCTCCACTAGAGCTGTTACTCATTTCTTGAACTCTTGCTTGCATTGCTTTACTTAATAATTCTCGTTCTTCTTTCTCCCTAGCTTCAAAGTCTATAGTTATCTCCATTTCAGGATCAAATTTCAATTCAAATCTACAAGATATACCAAACATTGCTTTTACAGTATCTTCTAATGACTTTTCTCCTTGTTTACCTTTTAAATGATCTGTTAATTTATCATATCCATTGTAAATAGTAACTTTATTCCCATTAATTTCTTTTCTACAATTTAATAAAAGACTTTTACATAAAGGAGTTTTTTTAATAGTACTTGAAATACATTCAATCCAGTGATTTTGTATAACTTCTTCTAAAGTTATGTCCGATGCATCCCTATAAAATACTATTTCAACAGTAATTCTTATCATTAAAGTTTTACAAATTATCTTTTTAATTAACTCCTCTTCGTCATGAGTTAATTTTTCCTTACCTCTTAAAACAACTTTTAAAATCATACTTTTTCTTAAAAGTTGGAACTTAATTATTTTAAGTTCTTTATCTTCTAAATTTTCATGCTTATTTATTTCAAGGGTTAGCTTCTTTATAATATCGTCACTCAATCTTTTACCCCCAATATCTTAATTTTTTCAACTACATCATTATAGCATAATTTTATTAATCTTAAATATACAGAATACTATGAAATTTAAGTTAAAATTTATATAATTACTCTTGTTATACTATAAAATTACTTTTCCTTATGACTTTATAAAAACATAAAAATATCGATACTTAAATAGCATCGACATTTATTAATTTATTTTTTATATTAATTTTTCTACTACTTCGCTTGGTGCAGGAACTGTAAAAATTAAATCTTCATCAACTCTTACTTTGCACTCATCTTTACTTTCTTGAATCTTATCTATAGATAATCCCCCAATACTAACTTCTTTAAACTTTGTAGGGGCAACTTCAACTTTAAATAAAGTATCCTTAATTCCTGTAATTTTTAAATCAATTTCTCCACTGTTGTTTTTTACCTTTAAACCAATAATGTTATTTCCCTTTAAAGTCTTTTTATCAGTTGGAATATAATCTACATTTACTTCACCTGTAATTGTAATAAATCCTCCACTTAACTTTCTTTTTACTAATAAATTCACATCATACTGTGAAGAAAGTTCATTTAATAATTTACCTAACTTATATACTGTTAATTCATGTACCATAATCTTATTCCTTTTCTTATAATTTAATTTATTTCTTATTATATACTATAGGGTTAATCATATTTCTTAACCCTTATATATCAAGGCCTTTATGGCCAAGATTTTTTATATCACTCAGATTTTTCAGTATCATTTTTACTCCTTTGGATAAAACTAATAGCATATACATAAACTAATTAGTTGCACTAACGGAGGTTTAAAAAATGATAACAAGACAAGAGATATTTAACATAGTTGATCTATTTACTTCACAATCAACAATTAATTTTTACGAAAACATATTTGATAATTTAGATTTATCATTTATACCTGAATTTATTGAATCAAAACGTGGACCAAAAGGCTATTCACGTCACGCTCTTACTAGAGCGTTTGTTGTTATGAACTGTGAACATTTTAGAGAAATAACTCTACTTTGTGATTTTTTAAATACTAATTTAAAAATTGCTCAATTATGCGGATTTGACATTACTAAACCATTACCTTCTTATAGCGTTTACCAACGTTTTATTCATGATATTGATAATAATTTACTAAAGGAAATAATGAAATCACAAGTAAATGAACTTATAAAATTAGATGCCATAGATAACTCAATAGTATCTGTAGATTCAACCCCTATAAAAGCAAATACAAAGTATAATAATCCAAAATGTTTTTCTAAAAATAAATTTTCTAATGAAAAACCTCCTAAATCAGATAAGGACTGTAAATTAGGAGTCCACACTGCAAATAATGAAGATTCAAAAAAGAATTATACTTTTTATTGGGGTTATAAAAATTTAATAATGTGTGATGCAAAATCAGGATTGCCAATTTATGAAGTAACTCTTACAGGCGAAAAAGCTGATGTTTCAAGTCTAATTAATTTTTTAGATAAAATAAATTCTTGGTTTAGCTTAAAAAATTCCAAAATTCTCGCTGATAAAGGTTTTGATTCTAAAGCAAACTATAATTACATAAAAGATGTTTTACATTCTGAAGCTTTTATTGCTAAAAATAAACGTAACAGCAAAACTGTTGAAACTATTTCTTGCGGTAACCCGCTATGCGAAGCAGGTTTAGCAATGCATAAAGACGGTAAGCAATATCTAAAAGGTTCAATAAAACAAAAATTTTGTTGTCCATTTAGAACATCAAAAGATGATTCTAAATGCCCTTGTAATCACCCTAAATATAATAATGGTCATAAAAATAGAGGATGTATAAAATATAAATCTATCAGTACAGACTATAGATCAACCGTCGATGATACATCAGATTATTTTAAACTATACTATTCAAAGAGAACTGAATCAGAACGCTACAATTCACGATTTAAGAATCTTAATCTTGAAAATACTTCTGTTAGAAATATTTATTCCATATCTAACCTAAATACCTTAGGTCACATATGCCTTTTAACAGTTGCTATTGCTGCAATTGTTAATAAAAAGGAAGATAAGATTTGTTCTCTAAGCAAGCTTAAACGAGCTAGTTAGCTCTTTAACAACCTAATATTTTACATTTTATTATCCTCATAGGGATAGTCTGCCCTTTTTTAGGTCACTTTATTACTAATAATCCTAATTTTCCTATTTTTTCATCTCTAATTAATATTCACTTTTTAAAAGATCAATTATGCTCATCCCTAAATATATTATAAGTATACATTCTAAAACCTATTTTGTAAAATAAAATCAATTTATTTATTTTTTCCCAATTAAATTATATAATATTTATATAAAAAGTAAAAGGAGGTATAAAAATGAAAATAAAGATATTAAAAAATTTAATAATCTACATTATAATATTAACTTTAACTGGCTGTAGTGGGGCAATAAAATCAGAAGAAAATGAAAAAAACACAGTTAAACTATCTAAAACAAGTAAAAAAAGTGGATATATCGAAAGTGTTGTAAATATTCCTGAAAATATAACTTACATAAGAGATATAAAAAAAGTAGACTCAGGAGAAATTATACTTGTAACAGATGATGAAAACTTTAATGAAACTATTTATAAATCTTTAGATGAAGGCAATAGTTGGGATAAACTAGATATAGGTACAGTAAATTATGAAAATAAAGATATATCTAAACTATATACAAATATATTAAGTAATGGAAAGATTATAGAATCATATGGAGAAGATTTAATAGAAAATCAATTTGCAGCTAGATACTTTATAACAAATAATCAAATGGAATTTCAATCTATAAATCTTACTCTTAATCAAGAAAGCACCCATTTAGATGATATGCCTATTCAATTTATAGAATTAAATAATAAAGATTTAATAAGTAGAATCTCTGGCAATAAACTAGTCCAATTAGATTCAGATAACTTTACAGAAAAATATAGATATGAATTTGATTCCTATATAGATGGATATTCAAATGTAGATGATATGTTAATTATAAACATAGAGAATCAAATGTTAGTATACGATATTAATACTGGTGAAAAAGTCACTGAACTAAATGATTTTATGAATACTATAAAAAATTTATCAGGAGAAGTCAAAGTTGTAAGTTCACCAACTAAAGACTATTTATACTATTGTAACAATTCAAAATTATTGGGTTACAATTTAAAAGATAATACAAGTACTGAAATTATATCTAATGCAAAATATATAGATAACTCAAGTCTTTATATGGAAAAATTTATAAAAATAAACGAAAAAGATTTTATGATCATAATGAATAATAGCGATGATCATACAGGTACTCTAATAAAATATAAATATAGTGATGATATTCAAGCAATAGAAAATGAGGAAATAATAATTTACTCTTTAGTTGAAGATGAAATGCTGCAAAATGCAATAACTAAACTAAATATGAATAACCCAAATATAACAATAAATTATCAAATAGGAGTTCCTGAAGGAACAGGAGTAGATACATCTGATGCAATAAAAAAATTAAATACAGAAATAATGGCAGGTAAAGGTCCTGATATATTGTTATTAGATAATTTACCTGTAGATTCATATATAGAAAATGGAGTTTTAGCAAACATAAAAGATATTGTAACAACTGATAAAAATATATTTCCTAGATTAATTAAAGCTTATGAAAAAGATGATGCTATCTATCAATTTCCATTAAAAATATCCTTACCAGTACTAGTAGGAAATAAAGATTTAATAAAAGAAGCAAATGATTTAAATTCACTACTTACTGTAATAAAAGAATATTCATCACAAACAGATAGTAGAATTTTTGAATATTTAGGTACTCCTGAAGAATTTATATATAATTTTTATTTTATATTTGAAAATGGTTGGATAAACAAAAATAATAAAATTAATAAAAATGACCTTACTAATTTTTTAGAAATTTGTTCAGAAATTTATAAAATAAGTAAAGAGAAGGACGATATATATAAAGAGCAAATGTATGATGATTATGTAAATCAAATGAAGTCATTAGGATTATCAGAAAATGAAATTGAAAATGGATATTCTGAAATATTAAGAGATGGAAATGGCTATATGAACTCAATAAATTTAAAAGGTATGTTTTATTATAAAAACAAACCGTTACTTGCCTTGGGCAGTATAGATACCCCTTATCAGTTTGAGGATTTATATAATTTAATGCTTAGAGATAGTAGTATTACTTATGAAATATTAAAAAATAATGAAGAAAGTATTTTTTATCTAACATCAAAAATAGGAATTAATAATAAAAGTAAAAATATCAAACTTGCAAAAGAAATACTTTCAAATATACTTACTTCAAATGTTTATTCTGAAAATTTAACTCCTAATAAAGAACAAATTACTAATAGTTTATTAATGGATGATATTTCAAATGAATATGAGTATAATTCAGAAAATAATCATTATCTTAAATTTGTAGAAAAAGATATAAATTCTGATGGAAGTTTAATAGAAACTCCTATATATTGGTTAAATGAAAATGACATAAATGATATAAACTCACGTATAGATAAAATAGATACAGAGCGTGAAACAAATATGATTTTGATTTCAGAAGTAGCAAAACAATTTACAGAAATCATAGATAAAAATTTAAAACCTAAAGATGCAACAGAAAAGATAATAGATAATATTGAAATATACTTATCTGAATAAATAAAAGGTGTTCCCTGAGAACACCTTTTATTTAAATTACATAATTGAAGTTATTTGTAATATCCTGTTAATTTTATATATCTTTTACTTCCAGAATAACTCGATAGTAATCTATCATAAGCTGCACTTGTATGTGCCACAACTTTTGTACTTGAACTATTTCCTGATTGATAGCTTGTTATAACTACTGAATGATCATACGTACCATCATAATTAAAATCTATTTGAACTATATCACAAGTATTCATTGAATAAAGTATTTCAGATGAATTTGCTAATTTACCTTGTGGACCAATATAATCATTATTTACAAGGTAATTATATAAATGCATAACACTTGTCTATGCTGGAGCCCTGTCATTCATATTATTATAATACCAAGTATATGAACCTGTAGTATCCATAGGTGCTCCACCTGCATATAATATTTGAGAAACAAAGTTAGTGCAATCTCCACCATAACTAGTAAAATTACCCCAATTGGGGTTAAATGAATTATAATAATTTTTTGCATAATTTTTCATTTTTAATCCTTAAACTATCTTGTTCTAAAACATAATCCATATCTGATTCCTTCAATATCATTTCTTCTATATCATCAGATTCGTAATCTACAATATATAAATTTCCGTTTTCATCAATATCAAATTTGAATATATAATTAGTTGTACTATAGCTTAAATCTTTTTCTTCAATTCCATTTACAGTATATTTTAATTCATCACTAACAGAAATATATGCTTTAATTAATCCATCAGAAATATCTACTCTCTCTATATCAATGTTCCTATTAACTATTTCATATGAATAATCATATTCAAAAGAACGATTTGCCATCAACTCATCTCTTTTTGTTAAAAAGTTAATCAATTCTTTATTTGTGTTTTTGAATACATCATCATAACTTAACTTATTAGAAATCTTACTATGTTTGTTTTGTAATTGATTATTATCTTTAATATTAAGATACTCTTCAATAATAAAGTTAATATCTTCTTTTTGTATATTGTTTGTTTTTTGAGTTGCTGAAACTGAAATGTTACTTAAAAGCGTGATACCACATATCGCAATTAATGAACTTATATAAGCAAATTTTTTAATCATTCTCCTACCCCTTTATAAATAAAATTTTTAATAAGCTCCCCAGCCATTTATTTTTAGTTCATCATCAATCTTTATTAATTCAAAAGCTTTTGTAGATATACTACGTCCTGGTTGCCAATCTCCTACTGGAATAAAATCTTCACTACAAATTACTTCAACATTTGCATCTATTATAATATGTTTTGAATTACTTTCTCTTAATATTGATTCTTTCAATTCTGCTGATATAAAATTTTTTTCTAATTCATTTATTATCTCTTCACTAAATCCTTCAAAATATTCACTAGTAACATATTTTGAAAGTTCATTTATATCCTTATTAGTTAGAGCATCCAAATAGTTAGATATTACCTTATTTGCACTTTCTAAGTCATTACCTGATGATTGACTACATCCTATAAAAATAAATACTGAGTATGCTAAAATTAAAGCACTCAATGCTTTTTTCATCATTTCCCTCCTTTCATTATAATATAAATACCATTTTTCAATTTTATACAACAACATAATAACATATAAAAGTATTTTTTTGTAAATAATAGGTTTATATGTTTTTTATTAACTTATATTTAACTATAAAATAAATTTTAAAATTAATAGTTATATATTTTATTAATACTAACTATTCAAATTTCTCCTATTATTCTCTCTTATTAATGTGCTTTTACTTATTCCTAATAATCTTTCAACTTCTTTATAACTTCTATTACCACCATTTACTGTTAACATAGATAATGCGTTATCTAATTGCTCCTTTGTATAAAGTTTTGGTCTCCCTTCTTTCCAGCCTTCTTTAGTTTTTGCTAGTGCTTTCCCAGTTTGAGTTCTTTCAACTATCATGGCTCTCTCAAATTCTGCAAATGCTAAAAGATTAGTGACTATTAATCTTCCCATTGGAGTATCTTCTATTAACCCCATATTTAATATATGTATTCTTACGCCTTTATCAATAAGTAAATCTATTATTTCTAATCCCTCTTTTACAGTCCTACAAAATCTATCTAATGTCGTAACTACTAACGTATCACCTTTATTTAAAGCTTCTATAACTTTATTAAATACTTTTCTTTCTTTAACACTACTTTTACTTTCTTCATAAACAGTTGCACTAGGATATCTAGTTGTTATAAGACCTAACTGCTGCTCCAGAGAATTTCCATCTAACTGATTACGAGTTGACACTCTTGCATATCCTAGCACTTTATTACTTTTGATACTTTTGATACTGGTGTCTAAAGTTATATAGTATTTACCATCTTTTGAATATAGCTCTTTAGAAATTTCTTTAAATCCAGCAATCAATTTTGAATATTTTTTACTTCCTAAATTCAAAAAACGTTGACTTTTATAATTAAATCCCCAAACTACTATTTTATCTCCATTTTGAAGTATAGTAATTTCTATATCTTCAAATTTATAAATTTCTCTTGTATGTCTATCACTTTTATGTTTTTCTAGTATTTTTATTAAAAATTCATCCATTTTATCACCCTATTTTAGATACTTAGTTTTGACACCTTTGTATGTCGCTATTTTATACCTTGCACACTATAGGTGTCAATACTTTTAAGTTTTGATACTTCTTTGTATAAAAAGAGAAAATAATTTTACATTGGCTAAAAGTCTAACAAAAAAAGCAAACTATCAGTAAAACGGATAATTTGCTCTAATTTTAATTTCATAGCCTATTTCAAACTTAATTAATTTATTGTTTTTTTTAATTTATCTTAATATGATAAATTATCATATTACCAAACAGAGTAATTAGCTAATTTTTTACGTACAGGATTATTGCTATTATAATTATCAACAACCATAAAGTATACATATCTTCTTAATCCTGATGCAGTAACATAACTAGCATAACGATGTTTTTTATAATGATTATAGTCACTTACTTCAACAACATACTGATAGTAAAATTTCTCACCAGCGCCATAATAAGCTGCTGGTGTTGTATTATAATTTAAATCCTTTCTAACTTGTAAAGTTCCTGAATGAATTTGAAAAGTTCCATTTTCTGAATAAGCGTGAGTAGATGTATAGTCCTCTTTACTTGGTACAATAGGTGGACTAACATTAGGTATAGCAGCATTTGCACTTAATGGAACACTAAGAGCTATTGCTAAAAACAATAGCATTGAACGATATATTCTTTTTATAAATCTCATAAATATCCCCCGTTATATGATTTATTTTTTGTTAAGTTATATGAACAATAATTCTCTCAATTTAATTAGATAGATTAAATTTCTAAATATTATCTCATCAATAAAGTAAGAAAAGCATGAACAATATTATAATAATACAATTAAATAAGTTTGATTTAAATAATTAGGCTAAATAAAAATATCAACATAATGATTGAAATCTAAATAAGTATAATACCTTTATTTAACCTCTTAATTATAAATGATAATAAAAACAATCTACTTTTTAAATTTATAGGTAATTATTCAAAATTTTAACTATATACATATTATGTAATATTATAGGTAAAATATCAACATATTTTATAATTAAAGTTTATTTTGTAATTTTATGTAATATAAAGGAGGTTTATTTTATCTTATAGAATAGAAATTCATTATTAAAAATAATAATAATTTTAATGAAAATACTTTTATATCTATAAATATTAATTTTATCCTCAATAAGGTATATACCTATAAGATAATACATTTCTTAAATTTCATAATTTAAACAATTTTTGATTAATTTATTAAATTTAAAAAAATATATAAAAAATATATAAAAAATATGTAAAAAGATAAAAAAATGGTATAATTATTCTGATTCCTAATTATTAAAAGGAGATGGAATAAAAAATAAAAGAGATTAAGCAAGATATGTACTGTGAGTACATAAGAAAGGGATGTAAATTATGAGAAAAAAGTTTATTGTAATTTTAACATGGTTATTAGTATTAATTGTATCAATAGGATGCACAAATAACAAAAAAATTTCTAGTGAAGATACTGAAGAAAATATAAATAATGGAGGTTATGTAGAAGAAATTATAACTGTATCTGATGATTTAAATTATATCGTTGATATAACTAAATTAGATAATGGAGATCTAATTGTTTGGGGACAAGATAATGATTTAAAAGAAAAAGTATTCGTTTCAAGTGATAATGGTATAAGTTGGATAGAAAAAGAAATTAAACATCTTACATTTGAAAACAAAGTTAAATACAAAACTCTAAATTTGTTGAATAATGGTAACATTTTAATAGTTTATGTATTTGAAGATGGTGTAAAATATGCAATGAGCAATGAAAATGGAGAAGTTACTGCTATTGATCTTGATGTGAAGCAAGAAATGTCTTCAGAGGGATTGAATTATGCACCTATATATTTCACTACATTAAATAATGGTGATTTAATATATTCAACAATGACTACCAATGAAGTAGTTCAAATTGATGGTAGCACCTTAAAAGAAAAGTTTAGGTTTGACGGTGGTTCAATGTATAGTTTTACATTCAATCTAGGCGATAAAGTAATAATTGAATCAGAAAATACTGTTTCCGTATATGATACAAATACTGGACAACCTATGAAAAATTTAGAAAGTAAATTAATTAGAAATGATGAACTTGGCGCTTTTATAAATAGTACAAGTGACAAAAGTCTTTATACGTACTCTACAGAAGGATTATACTCTTATGATTTAGATAAAAATGAAAATAAAATATTAATAGATAATAGTAAATATATTGCAAATCCAGATAATAGTGTAGATAAATTAATAGAATTAGAAAAAGATTCATATATTACGTTAATAAGTAGTACAGCCTTATCAACTAATAAGTTAATCAAATATAGTTATGATCCTAATTATGTAAAAGAAGAGAATAGTGATATTATAATTTATTCTTTAATAGAGAATGAGGATGTTAGAAGAAAGATTGCTATGTATCAATCAAATAATCCCAATATAGAAATTGAATATGAAGTAGGGATTAGTAGCAATGACGGAGTTGAAGTATCAGATGCTATAAAAACTTTAAATACAGAATTAGCTACTGGAAAGGGACCTGATATTATTTTATTAGATGGATTACCAGCTGATTCATTTATTGAAAATGAACTGCTAGCAGATATTTCAGATATCATATATGGAAATGAAAAAGAGGTTTTTGAAGGCATTGTTAATTCTTATAAAGTAAATGGAATAATAAATCAGATACCGCTATATATAAAAGTCCCAACATTAATTTCAAATAAAGATATAGTAAGCAAAATTAATAATATAGATTCATTGCTTTCAGTTATAAAAGAATATGCTCAAAAATCAGATAATAGAATTTTCTCAAATTTGGGAACACCTGAAGATTTTATAACTTCTCTCTATTGTGTATATGGAGATAATTTGATAGTGGATGGAAAATTTAATACAGATAATTTAATTAAGTTTATAAATGTAGCAAAGGAAATTTACAACATAGCTAAAGAAAAGGATGATATTTTTTGGAAGAACCAAATGGAAATAATGGGTATAGAAGATTATGATGATATAGAAATTGCAAGCGATTCTAAAATAAATATATTACCTACAATTAATGTTAGAGAAGTAATTTATCCTATAGACAAAGCATTATTAGGATATGGTAGTATAAGTAATAATTATAATATAGAAGATATAGTTAATATGCAAATTGCAAAGCCTGAGTTTGATTATAAAATATTAACTTGTGACACCAAGAATGTATTTGTGCCTTATAATAATATTGCTATCAATAAAAATACTAAAAATTTAGACGTTTCAAAGGATATCGTAAAAAGCTTTATAGAAGAAGCTGCTTCAAGAGGTAATTTTACAATTTATAAGACAAATTTTATAAATATGCTGCAAATGAACCAAGAATCAGATTATAATGAATCAAATCATCATTATGTCAAATATGTAGAAACTGACTTTGATGCTAATGGTAATAAGATAGAGTATCCACAATATTGGGCAAATGAAAATGATATTAATAAATTTGTAGCAGAATTTGACAAATTAAATGTAGCAGTAGAATTTGATATGACAATACTAAATGAAGTAGCAACACAATTTAAAAGTGTTATCCAAGAAAATTTAGATGTGAAAAAAGCAGTTTCAAATGTAGTGTCAAATTTAGAAATTTATTTAGCTGAATAAGCCTAATAAATAAGCTATGTTAAAATATATAAAATGAAAGTTGTAAGAGATTATATTTATGGATAAACAGTACGATATTAAAGAAATTAACTATATTAAAGGATTAGCTATACTATTGGTGTTTATTGGTCATTCTGCCACACCATCATTTTTAGAAAGACCGTATATATATGAATTAATAGTACAATTAATTTACTCTTTTCATATGTCAGTATTCTTTATAGTATCAGGATTTTTGTCATATAAAGTTATAGATATGAACTTGAAGGAAAACTATTATAATTTTGTAAAATCAAAATTTTTTAGATTAATAATTCCATTTTTAACAATATCTTTTTTAACAAATTCTATGATACTTATTTTACAGTATATATTTAATGAACCATTAAATATAAGTTCAATAATTGATATGATTAAAACTATATTCTTATATCCAGAAAACGGTGTTATGGGGGCACTTTGGTTTTTATACACCTTATTTATTATAAGTATAATCTCACCAATTATTGTCAAGTTACCTATGAAAATAGTACTTACTTTATCTTTATTATTAAATTTATTAATTCCACAGGATAAAAACTTTTTATCAACTAGCAGAATAAGTTTTTTCTTAATATATTTTCTTATAGGATTATATTTTAGAAAATATTTCTTTGAAAATAAAAATATTGAAATAAGAGGAATTATTGCTTTAAAAAAGTATATAGCTTGTATAATATCACTAGTAGGTATCATTTATTATGCATATATAATAACAAATCAAATACAGATCCCTATATATATATTACGCACTTTAAATTTCCTTTGTGGATTATTTGGAGTTATTTTGCTGATAATAATCGTAGAAAATATACAAGCTTTTAAAACATGTGTAATTAGCTTATCATTTTTAGGAAAATACTCTATGGATATTTATCTTTTATCTTGGTTTTTTCAAGTAATATCAATGATATTAACAAGTAACATACTAAAAATAAATAATTATAATATATTTTTTATAAGTAATGTAGCTATTGGATCTTTAAGTATACCATTTTCAATTTATATACTTAGAAGATCTACACTACTTAAATTATTGATTTTAGGGGAAAATAGTAAAAATAATTTAACTATTGAGTCTATAAGTTCTAATAATATTTAACTTTAAAGTTTTTCTTAATTAAAGACAGTAGATAAATTGTATAAAACAAGTCTATCTACTGTCTTTATATGAATATTTTATATATTTAGAATACTACGCTATAAAATATAGTCAACTTTTTATTATACGAAAAATTTAAACCAACTTTTATTATAAGATGCAATATATAAAAATGGATTAATATAAAAATTAGTTAAAGATATCCTTGAAAATATCTTAAAAGGTGATAAATAAAAACATCTACTCAGAAATAGAAATGAAAGGAATGATTTAGAGATGGTTTTAAAAATAATTATAGAAATGGCTATGTCACTAAAATAAAAAAAGTTCCTTCGGTGATGTTGACTTAGATGTATCCCGTGATAGAACTGCTAAACCTTCACCATAAATTAGGAATATTTTTAAGGTTTTAACAGAAAAGTGTGTAAGTACACTAAAACTAGAGTTATATTTCCTAGATATGAATTATTAAATAAATTTGTGTAGCAGTCTACTATGGAAATTATAGATAAATAGATATAACTAATTCATAATTGGGAAGCTATGTTAGCAAAGCTATCAATAATTTTCGAAGAAGAATTATATTAAAAGATCGTACCTGTTATAATTTCCTTAAATACTTTTTGATTTTAATGCAACTGATAATTACACAAAATTATCTAGAACTTCTTTAACTATAAGTATTATATCATAATTATTCTATATTATAAAAGTCAGATTAAAATATTCTGGTTATAGTTACTTTTAATCAAATTATTTAATCTGACTTATGTATTTTATTTTATAAAATTAAAAAATTTAATAACATGGTATAATGATACTTATCTATATTACTATATAATTCTAAAAATATATTATTTGAAATGTCCATGTAAATCATATTTTTTATTAATTAGTTTTGTTAATATACAAGTCTTGATAAAAATGATTTATTTTCTCTGGTAAATTAATTTTACATTATAACCTCATCCAAGATGTTTTTTATGTATTGGGGAAAAAATCGAGTTAGCTCTGAGTGATATTTATATTCTTTTATATCTTTATGTACTTCAATCTCTTTATTATCTAATAGACTAATTAAATCTTTTATATCACTCTCGTAAGTTTCTTCCTTAATAGAATAATGTATATATATTTTATTACTATTTTCTAGATATTTATTAATGGATTTCTTCATTAAATTATTCAGATAGTCAATTGAATCTAAATCTATTTTCCCCATGATATATTTAAGTATATCTTTGTGCCCTGGTAAATTTAAATAGTTTCCTAAATTATACTGTGGTGCTCCAGTGATAATTATACTTTCATTTTGCTTAATTCCAAAATATAATGCTGCATATCCCCCTTTACTAGATCCAATAAAGATATTTTTATTAGTATTTAAATTACATATAGTTTTATCTATTAGCAATTCAACATCTTTTTCTATACCAAAGTTACCATTTTCCCCCAAATAATAAGCTCCTCTTTTATCAAATCCAAAATCATCTAAAATAAATAGTTTATTGCATTTATATTTATCTAAAGTTCTTACATAATTATATCTTGCTTTTTGTCCCACTTTAGTACAGGATGTAAAAACTATTATTAAATCTTTAGAATTTTTATTTCTTTCTAAAACATATTTTATATCATATCTTTCTCCTTTAAATACTCGTTGTTTGAATTTACTAAAAATTATTGCTTTCATTAAATCTAATAGTTTATCAACTTTGTTCATTTCTCGAAACTCCTAAAAAAATACTTATATTTACCTTTTATGCAATTAAATTATACTATATATTATTTAGAAAAAAAAGGATTAAATGTAAATGACTTAAAATATATAGATCAGAAGACATATAAATACTAAACTTTTTAATATAACAAAATTGCTTCTCATATTTATTTCAGATGAGCAAAATAAAGCTTAAACTTAGAATATATCTTAGTCAAATACATATAGTTGAAAACATTAATAGGGGGCTCGCCGAGAAAATGCGGATTTCACACGTTAAGAACATTTTTTCGGATGCTACCCCTAAAAATAAAATGGTATTAATTGAAAAATATCAACTAATACCATTTTATCTATAATAATTTTTCTATTTCAATGCTTTCTAATCCTGTACTCTTTATAATTATTTCTATATCCACACCAGCTTCAATTAAATTTTTAGCTACTTCTATAGCTTTATTTTTTTCCCCTATTCCTTTACCTATTTCAATACCCTTTTCCTCAGCATTTTCAAGGGCACTTACTTTATCTAATAAAGCTGCCTTTCTATCTTCATATTTCATTCTTTCTTTATCATTTGCACTTAATCTTAATAGTTCATTTTTTGCTTCTTTAATTTCTTGTATAGTCATTTCAGCCTTTTCAAGTTTATTACTTATAGGATTTTCTATAAACTCCATCCAAGCATCAAATACATCTTTTATTTCTTCATTCTTAGGTAATTTAGGTAATTCTATAAAATGTATTTCCTGAAGATCTGTTAATTCCTCATTTGTATTAATTTCTTTTAATCTATATATTGAATGTGCTTCTTTTGTCTTTAAACACTTAAAATTCAATATATTTATACAAATTGTTTTTGCTAGTGTATCATACTTTTTCCCTTCTGTAAGTTGACTTTCAAACATTTTACTCCAATAATATAGGCTTCTCTTTACCATATTATGTTCATCTTTAATTTGAATTTCAATATTAATTAATTCATTTTTATTAGTTTTTGCCTTAATATCTAATCTACTAAATTTATCTTCTATAGATTCTTTATCTATATCATTATTCATTATTTGTACTGTTTCTATTAAATCTTTTGGCTTTATTACTGCATTTAAAAATGAAATTAATATTCTTGGATTATTTTCATTACCAAAAATTCTTTTAAATACAAAATCTATTTTGGGACTTAATATTTCTAATTTAGTCACGCTAAATCAACTCCTTATAAAGATTAATAACTTATCTATATTATACTATGTTGCTCATATAAAGTAACTTTAATTTATTAGAATTTTTCAAGCTTTATCCTTAAAGCTTGAAAAAATTTTTAATAAATATTAATATTAATGATATTGATACTGGGAGGACACATATGGAATTTTTAATTGTTTGTATTATAATAGGTTATTTGCTATATAAAAATAACTCTTTAAAAAAATCTTTATCAAACTTAACTCAAAAAATTAATAAGCTTACTATTGAGAAAAATAATAATGTAAGTTCAAATCAAAATTCAACTTTAAATCAAAGCTACAAATCTACTGAGGAAAGAATTGAGAGTATAAAGAAAAGTACATATTACTATAAAGAAAAAGACTTTTGGGATAGCTCTTTAGAAAAAAAAGTATATTTTTATATTAATGATTTCATAAAAAATAAATCTGCTAAAGTTGAAATACTACCTCATGTTTCATTAAGAGAACTTTTTAAACCTACTAATGATTTTAAAAATCAAAAATTAAAACAACTTTCTTCTTATCATATAGATATATTATTATTATCTGAAAAGTCTTTTGTTCCTTTAATAGCAATTGAAATAGATGGATCACATCATGAATTAAATGATAGTCAAAAAATAAGAGATGCTTTTAAAAATTCATTACTCGAAAGAAATGGAATAAAATTATTAAGATTAAAACCCGATAATTGTAATTATGATTTTATTGAAAGTGAACTTATTAAACTATTAACTACATCTTCTATTTACTGCCCTGAATGTGGCAACGAAATGATTGAAAAATCTAATAATAAAACTGGAGAAAGATTTTTAGGTTGTTCTGGTTTTTACTCATTAGGTTGTAGGCACAGTAAATCAATTGATTATACAATTATTTAAATTTATTTTAAGGAGCTAACTATGTATAAATTTAACCCACATGATATAAATAATCCTTTTTTAACAAGACCAGGAGAACAAATCGTAGACTTAGATAGATATGTAGATGTTTTGAAGGAAAATAATATTCCTTTCTCTGTATATACTATAATAATTATTTATAAAATAGCAAAAATAGGCTATAATCAAATTGTAAAATAGTGTATAGAAAGGTAGTAATTAAATATGAATATTCGATTTGCTGAAGAAAAAGATTTTAATAGCTGTGTAGAATTGGACTTACATAAAAATGTTAATATTATAAAAAATAAAATTCATATGAAAGAAGTAATAGTAGCAGAGCATAACAATAAAATTATTGGTTGTTTAAAAATAGAATATATCTGGACACATCTTCCATTTATAAGTTACATAGTCATAAAAAAGAATTATAGAGCTAATGGCATTGGAAAATCTATGTTATCATTTTTAGAAAATTATTTAAAAAATAATGGACAAAATACCTTATTAAGCTCAACTATGACAGATGCAGTTAATCCTCAAAAATGGCACTTAAAAATGGGTTTTATTGAATGTGGAATGCTATGTGGGATTAATGAGGATGGTGTTGGAGAAATTTTCTTTAAAAAAATTCTATAAAGTATAAATCAAATAAAATTCCAATAAGTTGAACTTATTGGAATTTATTTGATTAGTTCATTTATATAAGCATACTGTTAAAAATAAATTTTACATCTATTTTTATATTTAAATCTATTATCTTAAATATAAAATTATTAAATTCATTCAAAAACTATACTATTTTAAAGTTCCTACTATCTTACTTCCATGCATTTCATTACATCCTATATAATTTGAAAGTTCTTTATAATTTTTATAAGTAACTCCTCCTCCTACTAAAATAGTAATTCTATTATCGCTTTTTTCCACAAGATTCTTTAATGTATTTTTACCATCTAATGCACAAGTCTTACATCCTTTAGTTAAAACTCTATCAACATTCATAGATATCAATTGATTTAATGCTTCAAACTTATCATCTATTTCATCAAAAGCCATATGAAAAGTAACCTTTAATCCGCTAGCTAAATCAATTAATTCCTTAGTTCGTTCTATATCAATCTTATTTTCTTTATTTAATATACCAAATACTACAGTTTCTACACCTAACTCTTTACAAATAACTATATCTTTTTTCATTATTTCAAATTCATCATTTGAATAAACAAAATCTCCACCTCTAGGTCTTATTATTACTGCTATAGGTATATTAATATTTTGCGTTGCTAAATATATAGTTCCATAAGACGGAGTTGTCCCACCTTCACCTAGGTTATCACAAAGCTCAATTCTATCTGCTCCTTGTAACTCTGCTTTTTTAGCCTCTTTATAACATCCAACACAAGCTTCTAATAAAATGCCCATAAAATTCCTCCATTGTACTCTTTTAAGTTAAATTTCAATTTATACTTTTCTGTATTTATCTTTTTAAAACACCACATTCATTTAACTCTTTTCTCAATTCATTTATATTTTTAAATTGAATCCCCTTAATTCCTTCTTCACCTGCTCCTTTAACGTTTTCAAGGACATCATCTATAAAAATACTTTCTTCAGGAATTAAACCATACCTCTCTAAAAGCCTATTATAAATTTCTTTTTCTGGTTTTAAAAGCTGTTCTCTAAATGATACAATCCCACCTTCAAAAAGGTTAAAAAACTCATATTTTTCTGTTACAATCTCAAATGCTTTTGAATGAAAATTTGATAAATAGTATATTTTATACCCATCATCTTTAAGTTCTTTTATAATATCAACAGTCTCATTTAAAGGTGTTAACATTTCATACCAGTTTTCAAAAGCTAACTCTATTATATCTTTACTTTCAATATTTCTACTAACTATATTTTTAATTGCTACTTCTTCTGTAATAGTTCCTCTATCTAACATCGGCCACTCTTTGCTTTTAAAAATACTATCTAATACCAATTCTTCACTTTTAGTATCATTTAATTTGTTCTTTAAATATACCTTTGGATTATAATCTAAAACTACATTTCCTAAATCAAAAATAATATTTTTATACATACCTCTCCTCCTTTATACATATCTAACTTTATTTATAATTATATCATCTAAATAAATAACAATACAAAAAAATCATGTCAAACTTCATGACATGATTTTCTATAATGATTTATTCACCTTTAAAGGTAAATAAATATTCTGGCTCAAATTTAACCTTTATCTTTTCATTAATATCAAATACCATTTCTTCTTTTGAAATAGTAAAATGTATTAAATTTGATTTATTTGACTTAATGCTCCTAATATATAAAGTATAATCAAAAGGATTTTCTACTATATTTTCAATACTCATAGTAAATACATTTTCATCATTTTCTTGCCCTTTAAACAACTTAATATTATGGGATCTTATTGCTATATAATCAGTATCTCTATTGTTACTTGAACATTTTAATTTTAAATCCCAATCTTCAGCTAAAATCAAATTATCTTCTAGCTTTTTAGCCTTTGATATATTCTTACAGCCAGTAAGCTTAGCTTCTGCAAAACTTAAAGGATTTTCAAATAAAAGATTTTTTTCTCTAATATTACTAGCCTTTCCACTATCAAAAACTATAATTTTATCACAAACTCTATAAGCCTCTGCAATATCGTGAGTTACAAAAACAACTGTCCCATTATAATCCTTTAAAATTTCTACAAGCTCTCTTTCCATTGTAGCTCTTAAGTGATTATCCAATGCAGAAAAAGGTTCATCTAAAAGCAAGATATCTGGTGAAGTAATAAGAGCTCTTGCAAGTGCAACTCTCTGTTGTTGTCCACCTGAAAGCTGCCATGGATATCTCTTTTCTAGTCCTTCTAATCCAAATTTTTTAATAAAATTAGATGATAATTTATTCTTTTCTGCCTTACTTATCCTATCTAATCCAATTTCAATGTTGTCTTTTATAGTCATATGAGGAAATAAGGCATAATTTTGAAATAAAAATCCTACTTTTCTATCCTTGGTCTTTACATTTATTTTTTTTTCTGAATCAAAAAGTACCTTATCATTAATTATTATTTTTCCACTATCAGCTTTTTCAATACCTGCTATACATTTAAGCGTCATACTTTTTCCTGAACCCGATGCTCCTAAAAAGCCTATAATACCACCTTTACTTTCCATAGAAACATCTAAATTAAAAGAAGATAATTCTTTATTAATATCTATATATAAACTCATAATTATCTCCCCCTATTGCCTATTATTTTTTGTTGAGTATCACACCAATAATTTAGTAAAAATATCATTATAAATGAAATTGCAACTATAATTAAAACCCAAAGCATAGCCTTATTCATATCTCCACCTTCAACAGCAAAGAATATTGCCACTGGCATTGTTTGTGTTTTTCCTGGTATATTACCAGCAATCATTAAAGTCGCCCCAAATTCTCCTAACGCCCTTGCAAAACTTAATACCAATCCACCAATTATTCCTGGCCATGCAAGTGGCATTGCAATTTTAAAAAATATCTTAGTTTCACTTAAACCTAATGTTCTTGCTGCTGAAATCATATTCTTATCTATTTGTTCAAATGCAGAACGACAAGTTCTATACATCATAGGAAATGCAACTACAGTAGCAGCTATAACTGTTGCACTCCAGCTAAATATAATATTTTTATTAAAACTCATAAAAATCTTTCCTACAAATCCATTTTTCCCACAAATAAGTAATAAGAAAAATCCTATAACAGTTGGTGGCAATATTAGAGGAAGAGTGAAGATTCCATCTATGAATCCTCTACCTCTTCCTTTATAATTAGCCATTTTATAAGATATAAATATCCCTATTATTGAAGTTATAATAGTTGCAAGAAAGGCCGTTTTAAGCGATATCCATAAAGGTGAAAAATCCATAACTTATAACCTTACTTTCTTCAATTTAACTCTACAGAATATTATTCTACAGATTTATATCCATACTTTTCAAATATCTTTTGTGCTGCATCAGTAAATAAGAAATCTTCAAATTTCTTTGCTTCATCAGCATTAGTTGAATCTTTTATAACAGATACTGGATAAGTAATTGATGAATGATTATTTACTTCATCAATATTTTCAACTATAGTAACACTATCACTACTTAATGCATCACTTAAGTATACAAATCCTACATCTGCATTTCCTGATGCAACCCAAGCTAAAACTTCTTTAACATCTTTAGCAAAAACTAATTTATCAGTAATACTATCTTTTATTCCTGTATTTGTTAATACTTCATCTGCATATTTACCAGCTGGAACACTTTCTGGTTCACCAACAGCTATATGAGTAACTTTATCACTTTTTAAATCATCAAAGCTAGTAATATCAATTCCATTAGCTGCTACAAGAACTAAAGAATTTTCAACTAAATCTTTTGTTGTATCATCAACTAATAATCCCTCATCTTTTAATGCATTCATTTGCTTTTGCCCTGCAGAAATAAATAAATCACAAGGTGCTCCCTGCTCTATTTGTTGTTGAAGAGAACCTGATGAACCATAGTTTACAACTAAAGTAACATTTTCATTACTCTTCTTATATTCTGTTTCTAAATCAGCCATTACTTCTTTTAAACTTGCAGCTGCAGATATATTTAGCTCTACAGGAGCCTTTGCCTCTGTATCACCTTTACTAGTATTCTCCCCCTCAGTACCTTTACCACAACCTACAAATAATAAGCTACAGCATAGTAACATTGAAATCATTCCTAATTTCTTCATTATTACATCCTCCATCTCCTTTAAATAAACATGTTTTATTATGTTTTGTTTAGTTTTGTCATGTTTGATACAAATAGATAGTATCATATATCGTTAATTCTTGCAATTTATTTATTAATAATGCTAAAATTATCATAATATATAGGAGGGATAACATGGACTTAAAATCTTCTTTGACTCCACTAGAAGTGTCAGAATTACTAAAAATAACGAAAAATACTGTTTATGAACTTATAAAACGCGGTGAATTGCCAAGCTATAAAATAGGGAAAAAAATTAGAATTGATATGCATGATGTAGAAGAATATATACGCAATCAAAAAATTGGCTCTAAGCAGCTAAAATATACTGAATCTCAAAATAATACATTTGAATCAAAAGCTAATATACCCAAGCAGAAAACTCATAATTCTATTACATTAAGCAATCAATCTACTAACGAAATTATAATTTCTGGTCAAGATATCTTATTAGATATTTTAGCAAGATACATAGAAGAGCTATATCCTGATTTTACTGTTTTACGCTCCTACAAAGGGAGTTATAACGGCTTGTATGATTTATATAACAATAAAGTTTCTATAGCTTCATGTCACCTTTGGGATGGTGACAATGATAACTATAATGTAGATTATGTTAAAAGACTTGTTCCTGGAACATCTTGCGTACTTATCAATTTAGCCTATAGATTACAAGGTTTTTATGTTGCTAAAGGAAATCCATTAAATATAAAATCTTTTGAAGATTTAATTAATAATAAAATTAAATTTGTTAACAGAGAAAAAGGTAGCGGTGTTAGAGTCTTACTTGATGAAAAGCTAAGATTACTTAATATTGATCCAAACTGTATAAATGGATATTATAATGAAGAAACTTCGCATTTAGCCGTTGCAAGTACAGTTGGTCGTGGAGATGCAAATGTTGGAATTGGCAATAAAAAAGCTTCTATGCAAGTCGAAACTATTGATTTTATACCAATTCAGACTGAAAGATATGATTTGATTATAAAAAAAAGTGATTTAAATAATCCAATTTATCAAAATATTATTTCCATTTTATCTTCTGATAAATTTAAAAATGAGCTACAAGGAATTGGTGGGTATGATCTAAAAGATCTTGGTAAAATAATAGCAACTACTTAATCATAATTAATTTTCTATTAATCTATGCAAATAATCAAAAACTAATAATTTAAATAGAAATAGTTATTATTAATTAAGTTTTAATACTAAACCAATTAATTTTTATACTACTCTACTATAAATAATTAATAAATAATATACCAATACTTATATATTACAAAGCACTTATTTATCACTTAGGCAATTTAATTTTAGGGGTTACATTTTACTAATTTATTTTTAAATAAGTGCTTTGCAAACTATATAAAAATTTTAAGGGTTTAGCTTTTTGAAGTAATATCAAAAAGATAATAGAAATTTAAATGTAAAAAAGACAACAGTACCTTAAGATAACCTTAAGGCCCCATTGCCTTTGTTAAACGAATTAAATTTACTATCATTATGAGATAATAATATCATTATTTCTATTTTTTGTCAAATATTCTATTGATTTTTTTCATAAAATTCTTTTAATTCATCTGTAAATCCTAATCGATTCTCTTCTAAACTACCTAATCTAAAGAAACAGTTACCTTTAACATTAGATATTGTTCTTGAATATCTAATTTGATTTATTACCTCATTTTCATTTAACCATGCATCTCCATAAGTTGAATCATTTATTTTATAAACAGCATTTCCTATATATAGCTCTACATTTGTTCCTTCAACTTGCTTAGCCCACCAATCAACAAGAATAGAATAAGGTGCATTTTTATTATCAAACTGCCAGTATATTTGTGGAATAATATAATCAATATATCCTTCTTTTATCCACTTCCTTGAATCTACATAAACATCATCATAACTACTTAATCCACTTGTTGCACTACCTCCAACTGACTCCCCATTTCTCCATATTCCAAATGGACTTACTCCAAATTTCAGGGTAGAATCTTTTGATTTTATTGCATTATTTAGTTCACTAATAAATGTATCTACATTATTTCTTCTCCATTCTTCCTTTGTAAAAAATCCTTCACCATACTTTTTATATGTTTCATCATCTGAAAACTCTAATCCATTAACTGGATAAGGGTAAAAATAATCATCAAGCACAACTCCATCTATATTGTATTTATCCACTACTTCTAAAATTAAATCTATTACATATTGCCTTACCTCTGGTATTCCAATATCTAAATAACTATATTTATCATATTTTACAATCCAGTCTTTATTTTCTTTTAAAGGACTACCTTCTGGTAATTCATTTATATAATTATCTAAATTAAATTTTTCTGAATTACTATCTATTCTAAATGGATTAAACCAAGCTTGTATTTCAATTCCTCTTTTATGAGCTTCTTTTATTGCAAATTCTAATGGATCATATCCAGGGTCCTTTCCCAATTCTCCAGTTAAATATTTTGACCATGGAGAATACTCTGACTCATATAAAGCATCTCCCATAGGTCTTACTTGAAAAAATATAGTATTCATATTATTATCTTCAATAAAATCTAATTTTTCCTTTAATAATTCCTGTTGCATCTTATTATTGTTATAACTTCCTACCTCCGGCCAATCTAAATTATTAACTGTTGAAAGCCATACCCCTCTCATTTCTCCTTGCTCCTTAAACTTGCTATTAAAAGTCTCATTACTATTATCTTTTTCAGTTACTTCTTTTTCATTACTACTATTTCTACTATTTATTTTGTCTAGCTTAATATTTAAAACTATTGCCACAACTATCCATATAGCAATAAAAATTATAAAAAACTTGTACCATTTTTTCATCCTCAATCACCCATTACCCAAAGTAAATATTTTCTTTATCTTTTACATAATTTTATTCTCTATATGAGATATACTCTTTTCTCTAAAAAATTATTCCATATTATTTATTACTCTCGTATACTATTTAAATATAACAAACTATACACAACCTTAAAAATATTTCTTTTTTAATACAATAAAAAAATAGCCTAAGTAAATAGGCTATTTTTATATATTATAAAGCTTTTAAAGCTACTGCATTTAAAATACTCCATGGTTTATTAAAATGTGGTTGGAAGAAGAAATCTGTCATAGCTAATTCTTCAATAGTCATTTCATTTTGAATTACAACTGATAAAGTGTTCATAAATTGTGTTAAATCTATATCAGAAATTATTTGTCCACCAATTACTCTTCTTGTATCCTTATCAAATACTAATTTAACAGTAGCTGGTAAGTATGTTGGCATAAATTCTGGTCTATAGTTATCAGTTAATTCAACTGAACCAACATTCATTTTAGTAGTAGCTTTAGCAACTTCTTCAGTTAATCCTGTTGATGCTATACATTTTTCGTAAATTTTTATTCCTGAAGTACCTTGTGTTCCCATATATTTTAATGTAGGCTCAACTATATTTCTTGCAACTAAAGTTCCCATTCTTACAGCATTTGTTGCAAGTGGAATATATCTTGTATCATGAGCAGGATTATATTTAACAACACAACAATCTCCAGCTGCAAAAACATCTTCTTTACTAGTTCTCATATATTCATCAATTATAATAGCTCCGTTTGGTAATGTATCTAACTTTCCTTGTACTAATTTAGTATTAGGTGCAAATCCAATACATAATACTACTAAATCGCCTTCATAACTTCCCTTTTCAGTAACAACTTTAGATACTTTTCCATTTTCTCCTTCAAACTTAGATACCTTTTCTCCTAATACTAAGTTAACTCCTCTATCTGTAAATTCTTTTTCTGCGATATCAGTAAACTCTTTATCTAAGTATTTTGCCATTATTCTTTCTTCAGCATCAATTAAAGTTACTTTTTTACCTTGCATCTCAAATGCTTCTACTAACTCAACCCCAATATATCCAGCACCAATTATTACTACATTTTTAGCGGTTTTTGATTTTTCTATAATTTCAACTGCATGGTCATGATTTTTACATAATAAAATATTATCTAAGTCTCCACCTTCAAATCTTGGTACTATTGGCCATGAGCCTAATGTTAAGACTAATTTATCGTAATTATCTTCAAACTCTTCATTAGTTAAAAGATTTTTAACCTTTAACGTTTTATTATCAAAATCAATATTTAAAACTTCATGCTTCATGTTTGTTATAACACCCATTTTAGCTAAGTTTTCAGGTGAGTTGTAGAAAAGGTTCTTAGTTTCTTTTATAACTCCTCCTACATTTAATGCAATTCCACAAGATAAAAATGATAAATTATCATTTTTTTCATATATTGTAATTTCACTTTCTGGGTAAAGTTCCTTTAAATTAACTACTGCTGCAGTTCCTGCATGAGTACATCCTACTACTACTATTTTCATATTAATTCCTCCTAGAGCTAATAAATATTTTTAAATATTTATTACTAATCAATAATTATTTTCTTTGATTAAATCATACTACTTTACTAAGAAATAGTAAAGAGGTTTTATAAAAAAATTGTCTTTTTTTTAACAAGCACTTTTTGGTAATTACTTTTAGCTCCTTACTTTTTATTTTTTCTTAATTCTATATTCTTTATGTATCTATATATTAACTAATTCATTAATACAAAAAATCTACTATTATCTTTTATTCATTTATAATTACATTATTTTTTATTAAAATTATATTTTTATAGCTTTATAAACTAAGAAACTTAGTATACTGTTTTTCCCCTTATATCTTTATTTTCTTATATCTAAACCTTTTTATTTTGGATTTCTTTCTTTTTATTGCTCTTTATATCGTTTTCACTTAATTTAAACATTTTTTTATCTCAATTTGGCACACATTAAATATTACCTCATAAAATACAAGTAAATAAATTATATAAAGAGGTTTGTATATGGGAAAAAGTGCATGGGAATATGCCCTAGAAATTATTTCAATAGCTACTGATATCGATGAATTAAACACAAAATTAAGTAAAACAGATAAAATTAGTGAACGTGAAATCCTTTCATCAAAAATCGATAGTCTTGAAAATAAACTATTTGAAATTAAAGACAAGCTAAAATCAATTAATATTCTCTAGCTTATTTATACTTATAAAAAAGGAGAATTCAATCTAAAATCACCTTACATTAAAGTATATTTTAAACTAAATTCTCCTTTTTTAATTATTATATTAATATCTTTCACTTTTAAACAATGTAAAAATATTTCCACTAACTATTATCAATGCAATCGTAAAAAAGAAATAATATTTATCTATATTCTGACTTAGAGTATTTTCTTCAATTTCTTCATTACTGATGTTATTATGTTCTTTTTCTTTATTTAATTCACTATGTATATTCTCTTCACGATTTATATCTACTTCTGGATTTACATCTACCTCAGGCTTTTCTCCTAACTCAGGTATTTCTTCATTCTCAATATCTTCTTGTATTTCATCACTAATATTTACTATCTCTGCTAAATCCCTTACTAGCAGAAGATATCCATCAGTACCCTCAACTACAATACCTACTATTGAAATTACATCTCCGACTTTAATTTTTGACTTCCATTCATATTTTAAATCACATTTGATACTATTTTCTATAAAGTTATCTATATAAACTACAGCTTCTCCACTTCTATCGTTAATATAAATAATATTTTCAACTATAGATGTTACTTTTCCTATAGTTTTCACCAACATACCTTCATTTTTTTCTTGCATACTATCAAATGTTGAAAATTCTATTGGCAATATTAAATTTATTCTTTCATCAATTATTTGTAAATCATAATTTTCATCTTGCAATTTAATTTGCGCATTACCAAATTTTGAACTTACACGTCCAGTTACTCTAACCTTTTGACCTAGCTTTACTTTAGATTCTATAACTCCATAAACCTCTATTCCGCTAGTATCATCCTGAACATAGATAACATTATTAAATAAATTGCTATTTGACTCGGCCTTAGATGCTACAGTAACATAGCCTTCAACAATTACTTTCTCTCCCAATTTATCCAGTATATTATCACTATTTTTATCAATTTTAACAGACAAAATTGAACTTAATTCTATTTTAGGTACTGGCGCTAAATATCTTAAAAGCATATTAGTTATTTCATAATTAGAAAAATTGCTATCACTAATTTCATCTTCATAATAAAAATTTGTACCTGATATAACTATCTTCGAATTATTATCTAATGTTTCGATAGCTAGTCCTACTACTTCTCCCTTATTTACTGAAACATTATCATTTTGCTTATCATAATAATGTCCATAAGTACTTTCATGACCTTCGATTAATACTTCTATATTATCACTTGATGAAGGAATAATTAAAGTTGATCCATTAAAAAATTTAAATTTCTTATCTACATCAATTCCTACTAATAATTCGCTTTCTATATTATATTTATTAAAACTTAAATTATAATTTTCTCCATCATTTATATCATTATCAATAGCTTGATCATCATTTAATCGTATTTTTGCCCCAATTGCTTCTAAAATATGATTTCCTTTCTTAGCATATTCACAATTTGAATTTTCATCATAAATATCTGAACTAGATGTTATTATAAGATTTCCTCCACCACTTATGTATTTAGTTATTAAATTTATTTCAACTTGAGATGCAATGTTTATATACTCTTGCGTTAAAATTAATAATTTTGCTTCACTTAAAACTTGATTTGATAATACGTTTTCATTTAAAACTAATTTCATTCCATTTTCTTTGACAATATTTTTTAATGTTTTCAGGTTATCATCTGATTTAACTCCATTATTATACCCCTGTTGAACTACAACCTTAGATAATTCCTTCATTTTTGATACTTTTATATCAACACTACTATTACTCTCTATTTTGATATTATCTTCTTTTATAGTATTATTATCTAACTTGCTACTATTTTTAGTAACATATCCACTTACTTTAACTTCAATAGTATATCTCCCAGCCTTATTAAAATAATAATCTATATATGTATTTATACTTTCTCCTGCTAAAATTTTATCTATGTTAACTACCTTAATTGGCTTTAATTTACTTTTTGTAAAATATTCAATTTTAACCCTATTAATCTCAACCAATTTTGTATTATGTATAACAGTTTCAATCTTTATTTCTTCATTTTCCACAATCAAATCACTATCTTCTAGTACATTATTCTTTATATCAATTATTTTTTCATTATAAGTACTAAATTCTAACTCTCTACTATTCTCTTCAGCTCTTACAGTTATGCAAGGTGAAATCACTTGACTTATAGCCAATAAAAACACTATTAACATACATATACATGCATTACCCACTATTTTAAATAAACCCATTTTGTCCCCCTTATGAACATATCTTCTTATGTTTTATCTTGATTTTACCATAAAAGTTAATTTACTAGAAGTATATTTACTTTATATTCCGTATACTTCAAATTATATAACCTAGTTTACATATCAAAAGCTCTAAGTGTTACCCTAGAGCTTTCTTGATTATTTTCTTAATTCTTTTTTCTTATATACAATTGCTATTCCACCTACAGTACATAATAAAGCAATTATTATATAATACATATTATTAGTCCCTCCAGTTTGAGGTAATATACTACCATCAACAGTGCTTGACTTTTCAGCAATTATGAATTTTCCTATTTTATCTGTTGTAAATACTATAGTGTTACCATCAACTTTAGTTTCTACTATTTCATATTTCTTATTTTCTTCATTATAGTAGAATGCAGATAATTTAGATTTATTTAATCCTTTTAATTCATCATCTGTTAATGTAATAGACATTGTAATTCTTCCATCCTTTGCAGTTGTGATCTTAGTAGATTTATCTCTATTCTTTATAGATAAGTCTATTTCATAAACTTTATTTACTGCCTTTAAGCCCTTTGTAATAGTATCATCATTACTCTTCTTTAATTTAACTATTACAGAAGAACCATCTACAAGTAACTCCTTATCAAATACACTAAATGGTATTAATAATGTTTGATTACCATTAGTTATTTCTATAGAACCAGTACCATTTTTAATACTTTCTATATCAGTAATCTCAACAATAGCTTCATCACTTGGCTTACTAATATTAATTTTATTATTACCATCTTTATCTGTAATTTTATCAACTTTTATAGTTCCATTTTCTTCTGGCTTAACTTCAACAGATGTATCATCATCTTCATCCTCTTCAGAATCTTGCTTTTCTACTGTAACCTTAATTTCTTTAGTAGCCTCTTTTCCATTTTGATCAACTACTTTATATATAACTTTATAATCCCCTTCTTTAGAGGTATCAACTGTATTTTCAATTACCTCTAATTTTTCTGTAATATCATTTCCTTCTGCATCACTTGCAGTAATGCCTTCTAATACATTGAATTCATCGCCAAGCTTTAAAACTCTATCATTTGCATTAATAGTTGGTCCTGGTATTTCTTCACCTTCAGCTAATCTTGTTATTTCTAATGATAAATCTTTTGTCGCAAATCCTATTGCTTCTTCATTATTATTAAATATATCTGGGTTATTTTTATTTTCATCTGTTGGCTCAATGTGAATATTAATATCGTTTTTACCAACATTTAATTTAACTTGATGCACAAAATTACCGTTTTCATCAACTTCAACTTTTTCACCATTTATAGTTAAGTTCGGATCTAACATTGAATTACCTTTAACTGTAATAGTTTCATTCTTTGTATAGCTTCCATTTGATGGATCTAACACAACTACAGGCATATCCTTCCATCTTACCACTTCATTTTCAACAAGCATTTTACCATTACCTTGATTAACTACTGTAATTTTTTCATTACCACCTTCTCCAGTAGTACAACCATACTTACTTTGATTAGCAGCCTTTGGATTTGAATAATTCATTAATGCTTCTTGATCCCAAGCTCCACCTTTAACATACTTATATTCAATTTCTTCACCTTCTAAAACTGAAATAGTATAAGTCCAGTCAGCTGTAACAGCACCATTCCTGCTCATTTCCCATGAGTTTACATCCCATCCATTCATTCCACCTGGCATTGTTATTACAGCATCAAGTGGTGTATATGAAGGTGCATGTAATTTAAACGTTACTTCTACCATAACTAAATCTGGTGTAACATCAACTAAATTTGATTTAATTGAATTACCACCATTTGTATAAGCAATTACTTCATACTTATATTCAGTTTTATTTTTTACATCTGTATCTTTATAAGATACTATTGACTTATCTTGAATTCTTGCAACTACAACTCCATTTCTAACAATTTCATATAGAGCTATATTATTTTCTCCAACAATATTCCAGCTTAAATTAACTTCTCCTGATTGCGCTTCAGGTGTGTTTAACTCAATAGCTTCTGCTGGAGATACATTATCATTAACAGCTAATTTAAATGATTTAACTTCTGTAGACTTTATGCTATCCTTGTCATTAAATCCATAAGTTCCTTTAGTAGTAAACTCAAACTTATATTCATACTTTCCAGCTTTATTTGCTATAAATGACGCTGTAAATACGTCATTATTACCATTTTCCTCTAAATAAGTCCCTTTGAATGTTGTAAATTCCTCATCTCCAGGATATTTAACTAGTAATCTTCCAACTAATCCTTCAGATGCTCCTTCTACGTTTGAAACATTTTCTATATATACTTCAGAATTAACATTTATAGATGATGATATATCAACCTTATCAGCTTTTACGTCACTCAAATTACCAAGCCATGTAATTTCTGAATGTGGAGTTAATCCATCACTCCAAGATAAAGGTGATTCATTTCCATCTTTATCTATTGCACTTACTGCAAAGTATAATCTATTACCATTTGTTAATTTATCAATTGTAATCTCAGTATTATCTACTATCTCAACTTCTATTTGTAAACTTCCCTTAAAACTTGAAGAATAAACCTTATATTCTTTTGCTCCTTTTACAGAATCCCATTTTAAAGTTACTTCTCCATTTCCTTCAGTTCCTGTAATATTACTAACTGAATCAGGTAATTTTATAACATTTATACTTGTCATCATTCTACCAGTCATTGCAGGAATAGTTATTTCAACTTTTCCATCTTTAACTGAAATTTTATAATCAGAATCTAGTCCATCGATGAAATTAGTACCATTTCCAGTAAATTCTTTTAAATCTAAAGTTATTTTAGCATCACTTTGTGTAGGATTAATAGCTACTATAGCATGTTTATCCTCATAGCTTCTTCCATATACATATACTCCTTCAGTACCAGTATATAAAGTTGTTAAATCTCCATAAGAAAATAATTCTTTATTATTTTCTCTAACTGCTCCAATTGCTTCATAAAAACTAACTAATGAATCATCCTCATTACCCCATGGGTAAGTTCTTCTACAATCTGGATCTTTAGATCCTGTAACTCCTGCTTCGTCTCCATAGTAAATAGTAGGAGCTCCAGCATAACCAAATTCAAATAAAGCAGCAAGCTTTAATCTTTGCTTTCCTAGATTTTCATCATAATTTCCTAGTTCAGCTCTTTCAGAAGAATCACTTCCTCCTCCTAATACATAAATTGCTCTTGCAACATCATGAGATCCCATTAAGTTCATTAATGCATAAAATGCTTCTTCTGGATAATCTTCATAAACAGCCATTAATGTATCATTTAATCTTGTTGCATTACCATTTTTTAAATAATCAATTAACGCTGCTCTTATTCTATAATTCATTACTGAATCATATTGATCACCAACAAAATATTTTGAAGCATCATCCCAGATTTCACCCAAAATAAGCGTTTCACTATTATGCTCCTTCATAACTTCTCTAAAGTCATTCCAAAATACTGTATCAACCTCATTAGCAACATCAAGTCTCCAACCATCTGCTCCCCAATCAATCCATTGTTTCGCAACAGAATCTTCATCTTTGTAGATATAATCAACTAACTCTTTGTTGTTCCATTCACTTGCTTTATTAACAAATTCGTCATTTTCACTAGCTAAACCTAATTCAATAGCTTCTTCCTTAGTTACTGATTTAAATTCTGGTAGTGAATCATATCCCCACCATCCTTGATAATCATATCTTTCATTTGTTGTTCCAACATCAACCTTAGTATTCTTAATATTGAACCATAAATGCCATTTTTCTTCACTAAATGTTTGTCCATCTTCAACAAAATAGGCATCTGCCTTAGTCATTGCAGCTTCTTGTGTTATTGCCTCATTATTCATTGAATCATATACATATGACCAATATTCATATGCACCAACTGTATCATATTTACCATATCTATCAAAATAAATAGAATCATCACCAACGTGGTTAAATACACCATCTACAATTAAGTGCATTCCTCTACTTTTTAATTCTGCAGTAAATGCCTTAAATTCTTCTTCTGTTCCAAACATAGGATCTAAAGTTTTATAATCTGTAGCATCATATTTATGATTTGAAGAAGCCATAGAAATAGGATTTAAATATAATGTATTAACTCCTAATCCTTGCAAATAATCTAATTTTTCTTGAATTCCTTCAATATCACCACCAAAGAAATCATTTGACCATATTCCATCACCAGAATATGCTCCATCAATATCATCCATCCCATTTTCACCCAACCTCGGATTATCTGGTAGTGAGTTCCAAGTTTCATGAGTTTCTATTGGTTCCTCTCCTCTTGCATTTTCTTTAGCTGTATCATTTGATTCATCACCATTAAAAAATCTATCAGGGAAAATTTGATAAACAACTGCCTCTTTCATCCAATCAGGAGTTTTATAATCTTTATCATAAACAGTAAGTTGGAAGAATAGTCCATTTTTATCTCCTACAGTTCCAGTTTTACCTTCGCTACCATCTTCACAATAGTATTTTACAGTATCACCATCACCAGCAATAAATTTATATCCATAAACTCCAATTTCGTCTGGTGTAAATGTAGCTTCCCATATATCAACTTGTTCTTCATCTACAGTAATTGTCGATACTTTTTCCATATTATAAAGGTCTGATCTGTTTGTATTAGTATTTCTTACTAATACTCTAGCATATTGTAAATCACCTTTTTGTGCATGCATTCTAACTGTTACATCAGTTCCCTCAGCAACTGCTCCAAATGGATATTTATATAGGTTATCCCAAGTATTGTGATATAACATATCACCATTTACCTGTCCATCTAAATCTATTATTTCTTTTGAAGCTAATGGTGAATGATAACCAAAGGCTTCTTTGCCTTGTGTTACGTATATATCTAATGTTCCATCATTAGATACATGCCTCAAATCAATAAATCTGTTAATATCTACATCCTTTTCAGCCCATTCATTATCACCTTCAGTTTTCTTAACAATGAACCCCATCTTAGTATCATTAATTAGGTTTTCATATACCTTAGTTGCTACTTTACCATAACTATCTTCTGAAGTTAATTCTAATGTTTCTCCATCTGTCCCATCTAACCATGCCCATATATTCCAATTGTCATAGTCTTTACTATTTCTCTTATAATGAATATTTACAGTAATTTCTTCATATTCTTTTATAAATGCCCTTTGGATAACACTCTTTGGATTTTCCTTTTCACCATAAATTACAACGATTTCATTATTATCATTATTTAGATCAGAGATTTCATATTTTAAATCTCCAGTTGCCTTATTATCCCAACTTTGCCCTTCTTTTACTATAATCCCCAGCTCACCTTCTGTTACATTAGCTGGTAATTCTAATAACGCATATGCTCCTTCTTTATCTATATAATCAAACTCAACAAATTTTCCTACTTCCCCCGGATACCATGTCCAAAATCCCCAGTTTTCGTATTTAGTTTCTCCTTCTTTTACAAATCTTACTTTTACTGTTTTTTTCTCTTGTTGCTTTGGTACAACAATTACTGAATTTTCTCCATTAACTTCTGTATTCAACGAGTCTTTAAATGCACCTTCCCAATTATCACCTTCACATGGTTTAAATTTATATTCATATGTTCCTGGTTCTAAGTTGATCGTTGTAGAAAAAATGCCTTGTTCATTTTTTTCCATTTTTATTTCTTTAGATGTATTCCACTCAACCATCGATCCAATTAAATATAAATTTTCGCCTTCATATTCAGCTCTAAATGTTACACTACCATCTTCATTAATTTCTGGACTTTTTAATTCTGATTCACCTTCTACTGAAATCAATGCATTAGAAGTAAAATCACCTTCTTCAGAATGCTTAGGATTTAATGGGTCCCCTTGCCAATCGCCAAATTCTTGATTACTTGTGTCTGGAGACCAAGTTACTATTCCATATTCATAATTTCCTGGTGCAAGATCTAATGTTACAGACCAAATATTTGAGCTACTTTCATTTATCATCTCATGTAAAACTGACCATTCATTATCAAAAGATCCTTTTACTGCAACTCTCGTTTCTGTTCCATTACCTAAATAATATAATGTAACCTTTCCATTACTAACCTGTGGATTAACTACAACTGCTGGATTATTACCCTTTTTATATGAATTTAATGGATCACCCTTCCAATCACCATTAATATCATCAGTAGTTGTATCTGCCCAAGTCACAATTCCATATTCATTTATTCCTGATATTCCCTCAACTGTGGTTGTCCAAATATTATTTTCACCTTTTATCATATCAATTGTATTCCAACCACTAAATTCACCCTTTACCTTTATAGCATTTTCTGTTCCATCACCTTGATAATTAAAAGTAACAGTTCCATCACTATTAACTACTGGGCTTTTTAATACTGTTTCAGCCAAAACATCACTCGCACCGTTAGGAAACGGTACCAGATTTAGACAAAATAATACTAACATCATTACTGCTACTTGCCATTTGTACTTCATTAATCCCCTTTTTTTCATAAATTTCTCCTCCCTATTTTTTAATTTAAAAGAAAATATCTATTTGAGAAATCGTTTCCAAATATCTATATTATCTTTTAAATTTACTTTACATTCTTATTGTAAAGTATTCCCATGGTTTATTTCTACCTTTTTTATATTTTTTGTGCATTTTAACAAATCTTTTTTCATATTATATATTTTATTTTTATTTAATGTTATAATTATTATATATACATAAATTAAAGGAGCTATGCCTATAACATAGCTCCTTTTCTCTTTAGTCACTTCCTAAATTAATGCCTAACATCCCAGAAAGAATGCCAACAACTACACAAAGTGAAAATTTCATCAAATCATATAATCCCAATGTAGCTTCTGCTCCAAATAAAACTCCAATAGCATATAAGGATATGTAAAATAAAACTCCTACAGAAAGTCCTACTAGCCAACCCTTATGACCATATAGTTTTGCTGCAAATATTGTTCCAAATATTAAGCTAATACTAGTTATAACTACATAAATGGCACTAAACATTCCTGAACTAATGTCTACAAAAGACATAACTAAAGATAAAATTGCAGTTAACACTGTTACTACTGCTATAGCTCCCACTACACCTTTTAGAACATTATTAAAATAGTCTTTCCACTCCATAAAAACACCCCCTTTTAGTTCATTCTATGACCTAAAAGGGGGTATTATTCTTTAATTATGCAACGTCTTTGCTTAATTTTTGAGCTATAGCATTCTTAGTAATTCTAAATCTTACTCTATCTGGACCTGATTGGATAACCATTTGATCTTCTTCGATTGTTATAATTTTTCCAACTATTCCGCCTCTTGTTAAAACTTCGTCATTTACTTTTAATTCTGATAACATTGTATTATACTTCTTTGTTCTCTTCTTTTCTGGAACTATTAATAAAAAGTACATAATTGCAAACATTGCTACTAAAGGTAATAGTGTAACTAATAATTGTGCCATTTAAAAATCCCTTCCCTTCACATTCATCTTTAAGGATACATCGTAATATTTACTATGTATTAAATACTATACTTTATTTAAAATTATATGTCAATTCTATGAACAAATCAATTTCTAACTTTCACAAATTATTCACAAAACATAGTTTAGAATTTATTTTTTACAATTCCATTCTCTTAATTTTTGTTCTTTAAATTCACTATAAGTGCCATTATCAATTGCTGTTCTTATATCTGCCATAAGCTTGTTATAGAAGTATAAATTATGTAATACACATAATCTTAATGCTAGCATTTCTTTAGCTTTAAATAAATGTCTTATATAGCTTCTTGTATAATGCTTACATGCTGGACATTCACAACCTTCATCTATTGGTCTTTCGTCTAATTCAAATTTTGCATTCATTAAGTTTATCTTACCTTGCCCTGTAAATACGTGCCCATGTCTACCATTTCTAGCTGGTAGAACACAGTCAAAGAAATCTACTCCTCTATCTACAGCTTCTAATATATTTTCTGGAGTTCCAACCCCCATTAAATATATCGGTTTATCTTCTGGTAAGTGTGGTACTACAGCATCAATAACTCTATACATTTCTTCATGAGTCTCACCAACTGCTAATCCACCTATAGCATATCCATCTAAATCCATTTTAGCAATATGCTTAGCATGTTCGATTCTTATATCTTCATAACATCCACCTTGATTAATTCCAAATAACATTTGCTCTTTATTTATTGTCTCTGGAAGAGAATTTAATCTATCCATCTCAATTTTACATCTTTCAAGCCATCTATTTGTTCTTGCAACTGATTGAAGAACATACTCTCTAGTAGATGGATTTGGTATACATTCATCAAATGCCATTGCAATTGTTGATGCTAAATTACTTTGAATTTGCATTGATTCTTCTGGTCCCATAAATATTTTTTTTCCATCTATATGAGAATTAAAGTATACTCCTTCTTCTTTAATTTTTCTCATTGATGATAATGAAAATACTTGGAATCCACCTGAGTCTGTCAAAATTGGTCTATCCCAATTCATAAACTTATGTAATCCACCCATTTTTGCAACTACCTTGTCACTTGGTCTTAAATGTAGGTGATATGTATTTGAAAGCTCAACTTGGCATCCAATTTCCTTTAAATCCATTGAAGAAACTCCACCCTTAATTGCAGCTAAAGTACCAACATTCATAAATACTGGTGTTTCTATAGTTCCATGAGGTGTTTCAAATCTACCTCTTCTTGCCTTACCGTCTTTTTTTAATAACGTATATCTTTTACTCAAAACTTCACGTCCTTCTTAACTTATGTATTCTATTTTATTATCATTGAATCTCCAAAAGAGAAGAATCTATATCTTTCTTTTACAGCTTCATTATAAGCATTCATTACTTTTTCTTTTCCTGCTAATGCAGAAACTAACATTATTAATGTTGATTCTGGTAAATGGAAATTTGTTATAAGCTTATCTACTACTTTAAACTTATATCCTGGATAAATGAATATATTAGTCCATCCACTTTGTGCTTTAACAAATCCATTTTCATCACCAATTGTCTCTAAAGTTCTTGTTGATGTTGTTCCAACCGAAATAATCTTATTTCCACGCTTCTTTGTTTCGTTTATTATCTTTGCATCTTCTTCTTCCAAATGATAAAATTCCGAATGCATAACATGTTCATTTACATCATCAACCTTTACTGGTCTAAATGTACCAAGTCCTACATGTAATGTAACATATGCTATATTAATACCTTTTTCTTTAACTTCTTCTAAAAGTTCTTTAGTAAAATGTAATCCTGCAGTAGGTGCTGCTGCTGATCCTTTTTCCTTAGAATAAACAGTTTGATATCTTTCCTTATCATCAAGTCTTTCTGTTATATAAGGAGGAAGTGGCATTTCTCCAAGCTCATCTAAAACTTGTTCAAATATTCCATCGTAAGAAAATTCAATAATTCTATTTCCTTCTTCTATTATATCTACAACCTTACATCTTAACTTTCCTTCACCAAATACAAATTCAGCTCCTATTTTAGCTCTTTTACCTGGCTTAGCTAAGCACTCCCATTTATCTCCTTCAATTCTTTTTAAAAGTAAAAACTCAATTTTACCTCCACTTTCAGCCTTTTCTCCTATAAGTCTTGCTGGCATTACTCTAGTATTATTTAAAACTAATGTATCTCCTGGATTTAAATAGTTTATAACATCATAAAAATGTTTATGCTCTATCTCTCCAGTTTCTTTATCTAAAACCATTAATCTAGAATAATCCCTTCTTTCTAGTGGATGTTGAGCTATAAGCTCCTCTGGTAAGTAAAAATCAAAATCACTTGTTTTCATTATATATCTCCTAACCTTCAAAAAAACTAGTTTGCTTTTTTGTAACTTTTTTGCCCCTTATTCTACCTAAATGACTATAAGCCTTATCCGTAGTGGTTCTTCCCCTAGCAGTTCTAACTATAAATCCTTTTTGTAGCAAATATGGCTCATAAACATCTTCTATTGTTCCAAGCTCTTCCCCTATAAAATAAGATAATGTTTCTATCCCAACAGGACCGCCGTTAAAATTATCAATAATCGCTTCTAAAATTTTATTATCAACTCTATCAAACCCTTGAGCGTCTACCTCTAATAATTCTAACGCTGCTTTTGCTTCTTTAAAACTTATTAATGAATCAGAATATACCTCTGCATAATCTCTAACTCTCTTTAATAATCTATTTGCAATTCTCGGAGTTCCTCTAGATCTCCTAGCAATTTCATATGCACCTTCTTCAGTTATATCACACCCTAGAACAAATGCAGAACGTACAATTATTTCTTTCAATTGCTCTTCTGTATAATACACCATATCACACAAAACCCCAAATCTATCTCTTAAAGGAGATGTAAGCATACCTATTCTAGTAGTAGCTCCTATTAAAGTAAAATGTGGTAAATCTAATCTAATTGATTTTGCTGCTGCTCCTTTACCTATAACTATATCTAAAGCATAATCTTCCATTGCAGGATATAAAATTTCTTCAACACTTCTATTTAATCTATGTATTTCATCTATAAACAAAACATCATTATCTTTTAATGTAGTTAATATAGCAGCTAAATCCCCTGCTCTTTCAATAGCTGGACCTGATGTAATCTTTAAATCCCCACCCATTTCTTTTGCTATAATATTAGCAAGGGTAGTTTTTCCTAATCCTGGTGGTCCATATAATAAAACATGATCTAATGCTTCATTTCTTTTCTTTGCAGCGGTAATAAATATATTTAATCTTTCTTTTACCTTATCTTGACCAATATATTCATTGATTTTTTGAGGTCTTAAACTTAATTCACCATTCCCATCTTCCAGAATTTCATCTGGCGTGATAATTCTCTCCAAATTATATCACCTCTATCCCATTAATACTCTTAAACATTCCTTAATAATATTTTCAACTGATTCCTGTCTATTTACTTTCTTTAATGCACTTTCAGCTTCTTTTTCTGAATATCCTAAAGCTAATAATGCTCCTAAAGCTTCGCCAATTGAATTTGCATTACTTGGTACGATATCTTCAAATCCTTCTTGAATATCAACACCTTCTGATACTTCATCTGTTTTGATTTTATCTCTTAATTCTAAAATTATTCTTCCTGCTGTTTTCTTACCAATCCCAGGTGCTCTGCATAAATGCTTATCATCTTCCATAATAATAGCATACTTTAGATTATTTATTCTACTTATTGAAAGTAATGATAATGCAGCTTTTGCTCCAACACCACTTATTGAAATAAGCAGTTTAAACATTTCTAATTCTTCTCTATCCTTAAATCCGTATAATCCAATAAAATCTTCTCTTACTATTTGTTCTAAATACAACATCACTTCTTCCGAAACTTTAGGCATTTCAGCCATAGTAGCTCCTGAAGTAAATATTTTATATCCTATACCACCATTTTCTATAATAACATAATCTTTGTTAATTCCAATATACTTCCCTTTAATATATTCGTACATTTTTATCCCCCTCAATCTAAATAAATAGATTAAATATGTTTTTGTATCTTAAAAACTTTAATATTAATTATAAAACTTATATTCTTATATAATCTAACTTATACTTTAACATTTTAAAATAACTTTTTCAATAATAAAGAGTTATGCCATTGTATAAAGCATAACTCTTCATTATAATATTACTGACCAGTTATTGGATCTCCATATGGTTCCATAATATCTATAGATTCTGTATTAGTAAATATGTTATCTATTGCATAATCAAATATGTTTAAATCAATATGATTAGATAATAATTTTGATATTACCTCTTCTCTTTCATCAAAAAAAATAACTTCCTCTTGTATTTTTTCTATTATATCTCGTGTATTATATAATTTACACTCACCTTCTTCTACTCCAATTTTATAGCAAAGAACATTTGCAATATCATCAAAATCCTCAGTTAAATCTTCATATGCACCTACTACATCATTATTTCTTGTCCTAAAATAATAGTAGTTATTAATATATGCTTTTGCTGTTTCTTCATCATGAAATCCTATTATATTTCCGCTTGGCATCACTAACAAATAATCGAAGTTTGGTACAATACTCATCTCTTCGCCTCCTTAGTAGGTTATGCTAATATTTTTCCCTATGATTATCTTGTTATACAGGTGTGTATTTTCCTATAATGAAAGAGATTATAAACAGAAACCAAATTCTATTTATAATCTCTTTTTAGTGTAAAGATATATTAAACAACTCATTAAAATATTTGAGTTGTTGATTGGGTTACAAATTTATTAATTTTAAAAATTTAATTTCGTCTTAAAAGTAAATTTTCCTTATATGTATTTATTTAACGTATTTACTTTTAAGAAATAAAAGCAGACAATTTTTCTATAGCTTCTTCCTTTGTATCATAAGAATACTTAAAATTTTTTATTGCCTCTAAGTCATCACCATGTAAGAAACTTATTGGTCGATTATTAGTATATACATCTTCACTTTCTTCAATTGTTAAATTTCCTGAATCATCTGTTTTATATATAGCAAAATATCCATCTTTTTCTCCAAGATAGTATTTGTTAGGTTGTAAAACACTTGTTGTTCCTTCTTTTACAAAAACTACTTTATCATCTTCTAAAGATTCTAGGTTATATCCATTAGCTTCATAAAAATTAACAACAAATTGTTGATTAATATCACTTACTATAGAATTTTCTTTTTTAAACTCTAAAATGCTTTGTTCTTTTTCCACAACACCTTCATTCATTAACACAACCATCATATCATCACTTAAAATTTTAGAATTATTATAAACTGTTTTTTCATCATCTTCTTTTTCTTGTGAATACTTTGGATTTATTAATCTATCACTTATAATATATGCTCCAAAAAAACTAACAACTACAGCAAAAACTATAATACCTGATAAAATTGAAATTTTTTTATTAAAATGCTTATTTTCAAATTTTACTTCTTCTTTATCTTTACCATGCATTTCATTACTCATAAATATCACTCCTTTTTCTGTAATTATTGACAGCTTTCATAATGATATTCATGAATAATTATTTTTTTATTATTTTTTTACCATTCGATAGTTAATATTGTACAATCTTCTTCCTTTAATGAAATCCTATATCCTTCAGATAATAGCCAATTTATTAATTTTGTTTGAATTTCTTGAGATTCATCTGCTATTGCCAATATAGCACTAATTTTATTTACCCCCATATTTTTCCCCATATCTATATTTTCTTGAATTTTATTTTTATGCCTTTCAAAATCTTTCCTATTTTTATTTTCTAAAAACTCCATACCCACTTTCCTCCTTATATAAAAATATGATTAATAAATTATAATACTATTTTTTTTAAAATATTAACTTTTTATATATTATTTTCTTAAATTGAAGTAATAAAATATAATTCTTCTTGATTTATCATATAATATTAAGTATAATTTATTTCTGAAATATAGACAGTTCGGGAACCTCCTGTCTTTAAACAAAACTAGGTAAAAATTTATTATTAAATTTAAATAGATAATATTTTGAATTAATTAGCTTCGATGTTTTAACTTATTATTTACTTCTAAATACTATCTATTATAGCCTTAGGTTCCTAATATTTTTTATTAGGAGGTTTTTCAAAAATGAAAAATGATATGACTAAAAGACTTACTAGAACTGCAATAATTGCAGCAATCTATGCAGTAGTAACTATTGCAATTGCACCATTTTCATATGGAAATATTCAATTCAGAATTTCTGAAATCTTAGTGTTACTTGCTGTTTTTGATCCATTATACATAGGAGGACTTACACTTGGTTGCTTAATTGCTAATATTTTAGGCCCTAATGGACCAATGGATGTTATATTCGGCACATTAGCCACATTTATAAGTGTATATGCTATCTATTTTACAGGTAAAGTAATCAAAAATTACAAAGTAAAATTATTAGTTGCTTCTATTTGGCCGACCTTATTTAATGGTCTCATCATTGGATGGATGCTAAACAAACTATATGGATTACCACTACTTCTATCTATTGGAGAAGTTGCTTTAGGAGAATTAGTAGTAATAACTATAATAGGTGTACCTTTATTCCTTGTTGCAGGTTCAAGATTTAAAAATGTAATGATGTTAAAGTAATTTTCAGGACAACCTTTTAAAGGATTGTCCTTTTTTATTTATAAATTAAAGGTCCTATCAAATGATAGGACCTTTAATTTTTATGCAATCTCTTCTTTTTTATTAAAAATAACAAATCCAACAGCAATTATAGCTAATGATATAAATATAACTTGTGCTGAAGATAATGGTGTACCTGTTTGTGGTAACTTTTCAACACTTCCTGTTCCTTTATCACTTTCTACATTTTCATTTGAATCTGGAGTTTCTGAAGGAACTTGCTCTGGAGTAATCTCTGGCTTAACTTCTACTTCTTCATCTGCAACAATATCAGTAGTATCTTCTCCGTCAATTAATAAATTATAATTTAACTTTTCTATTCCCTTTGTTTGCCATTCATTTATGATTACATCCCTCATTTCTCCAATTATTACTGGATCAATGTGTCCATCAAAATTATAGCTATCTCCACCAGTCATCAGGAAATCAATACTTGTTAGTGTGTAATATTCATCATCTTCAACTTTTGTTCCATCTGATAATCTCATTGAAGTTATTTCATCTGTTTTTGAATCATACCAAACTGTTAAACCTGAATACTGCCCCCATCCAAAGCCATCTGGATTAATTCCATGCTGAATTAATTCTTTTAGCTTAGCTCCTGTTACTTTCATAGTAACTACATTATTATCAAAAGGTAATATTGTATACATATCTCCTAGTGTTAACATTCCTTTAGACAATGGCGCTCTAATACCTCCACCATTTGCAATTGCTACTTGTGTTCCTCCGGCTTGTCTCATGGCTTCTGCAACTGTAATACCAAGTGGTGTAACACCAGCATATCTATCATGATCTAAATCAAATTCTAAATCAACTATTTCAGTTGCTAAAGTTGGTGCTAATTCATCATTAAATTTAGATATTGCTTCATCAACATTTTTATCAATAGGGAAGTCATTAACTGTACTTTCAACATAGAATTGTCTTGTATTTGCATCTATACTTATTATTTCATTATTATCATCAACAGTAAAAGTAAGCACTGATAGTCCTCTACCATTATAACCAGCTTGCACAACAGGAATTTCTTTACCGTTATTGATATTTGTTACAAATCCATCTACAAATTTATGATTATGAGCTGCAATAACTGCATCAATATCATTTGCATTTGCTGCAATTTCAGCTGCTTCTCCTGTTATTACTCCATTGCTATCTTCAGTTGCTGGTGAATGAGTTAATGCAATTACTATATCTGCACCTTCAGCTCTAACTATTTGAGAATATTTATCTAAAGTCTCAATTATATCTAAGAACTTCAATCCTATTACATTTTCTGCTTTTGTACTTGTTAATGTTTCTGGAGTCGCAATACCTATAAATGCAACATTAACTCCTTCTACATCTGTTATAATATATGGAACTGCATAGTCTGGTATTGTACCTGTAGTCTCATCTATTAAATTTGCAGCAACAAAATCAAATCCTGCTTCATCAGCCCAATTTTTTATTTTATTTGAACCCCAATCATATTCATGATTGCCAATAGCTGAAGCTACCATTCCAATTTCTTTAATCATTTCATTTACTGGCTTACCTTCTAATATGTTTGATATTGCTGTACCTTGATATAAATCTCCCCCTGATACAGTTACAACACCATATGTATCGCTTGCTTCATCTTTAGTTTGATACTCTTTGATTACGCCTGTTAATTTCGCCGCACCTATATTCTTTCCTGATTCTAAAACATTTCCATGAAAATCATTAAAGCTTAAAATATCAATTACTTTATTTCCACTATCCATTTTTGATTCATCACTATTTGAAACTTCATCTACTAATTCAATAGTTTCATTAGTAATTTCATCTGCCTTTGCTATTCTAGACGGCATTACCATTCCTACACTTATTGTAAGTGCTGTAATTAATGCAATTAATTTATTATTGTTTTTTAACAAGTTTTTCCCCTCCATTTGTAAAGATAATTACATTTTATCCCTTTGTTCAATTAGCATTTTACATTATACGAATATTTTTTTCAACATTTTCTACAATATTCGTATATATTATTTTTTCCCTTTATGCTACACTAAATATTTTTATAATATATTTAATAATATTATCTTTTCTTCTTTATTTATTTCCAATGATATACTTTTATTATTTCTTACATCTTATAATTTTATATATAATACTTAATCTGAAATACTAGATTTCTTTATTGCTGATATTTCCATTCATTTTATTGTTTATACTTATATTTGTAATAAATTTTATTGAAAATAAATATTAAACTATTTCTTTTTTGTATATTTAAACAAATTTAATTCAACTTTTTCTAATAAAATTTTTATTTTAATCAAATAAATTATTTTTTTGAATAATTATTATATTAGTTAAGTAATTAAAGGTAGGTGATTAAAATGACATTAGATGAATTAGAAGTTGGAAAAACTGCTACTATTGTAAAAGTTGGAGGCAAAGGAGCATTAAGAAATCACTTTCTGGATATGGGACTTACTCCTGAAACTAAAGTTTCTCTTATAAAAACAGCACCTATGGGAGACCCAATAGAATTACGCTTACGTGGCTATGAATTAACCTTAAGACTACAGGATGCTGCAAAAATTGAAATTAAAGACATTCAAGATACAAAGTATACTGAAGATTTAAAAGAAAGAATTAACGATATTCCACATCCGCAAGTTGGTGAAATGGGCATTTATCATGTCCGTAAAAAAGGAAATGAATTACGTGAAAGTGAACCTATTACCTTTGGTTTAATAGGAAATCAAAACTCTGGTAAAACTACTCTTTTTAATCAGTTAACAGGAAGTAATCAACACGTTGGTAATTTCCCTGGTGTAACAGTTGATAGAAAAGATGGAATTATTAAAAATCATCCTGAAGCTACAGTAACAGATCTCCCTGGAATATACTCTCTTTCTCCTTATACTGATGAAGAAATTGTAACTAGAGATTTTCTTATTAATAATCGTCCTAGGGGAATAATAAATATTGTGGATGCTACTAATATTGAACGTAACCTTTATTTAACTATGCAACTAATTGAAATGGATATTCCTATGGTTCTTGCCTTAAATATGATGGATGAAGTTCAAGAAAATGGTGGTACAATTAAAGTTAATTTATTGGAAGAAACTCTTGGAATTCCAGTTGTCCCAATATCAGCTTCAAAAAATATGGGTATTGATGAACTAATAGAACATGCTATTCACGTAGCCAGATACAATGAGTGCCCTGGACGGTTAGATTTTTGTGATGAAAAAATTTCTGATGAACAAGCCGCAATCCATAGATGCATTCATGCAATAATACATTTAACCGATGATCACTCTAAAAATGCACATATCCCAGAAAGATTTGCAGCTACAAAACTAGTTGAAGGAGATCACATTATTTTAGAAGCTTTAAAACTAGATACTAATGAAAAACAAATGCTAAATCATATTATAATTGAAATGGAAAATGAAACTGGAAAGGATAGACAAGCTGCTCTGGCAGATATGCGCTTTAGCTTTATTAACAGAGTATGCGATAATACTGTTATAAAGGCCCGAGAAAGTAAATCTCATAAACGAAGTATAAAAATAGATAACATACTTACTGGAAAGTATACAGCACTTCCTTCCTTTATTGCTATTATTGCAATTGTATTTTGGCTTACTTTTAATGTAATAGGTGCTACATTTTCAGATTTACTAACTTATGGAATAAACTGGTTTACAAATATTTGTGACACTGCATTAACCTCTTATGGACTTAATCCAACAGTAAAATCACTTGTAATTGATGGTATTTTTGGTGGTGTTGGAAGCGTTCTTAGCTTTTTACCTATAATAGTTGTATTGTTTTTCTTTTTATCAATTTTAGAAGATAGTGGATATATGGCAAGAATTGCTTTTATAATGGATAAACTTTTAAGAAAAATAGGACTTTCAGGTAGAAGTTTTGTTCCCTTACTTCTTGGCTTTGGATGTTCTGTCCCTGCTATAATGGCAACAAGGACACTTTCATCTGAGCGTGATCGCAAAATGACAATTTTATTAATTCCTTTTATGAGTTGTTCAGCTAAACTTCCAATTTATGCTTTGTTCACTTATGCTTTTTTTAATAAATATCGCGTGTTAGTTATGGTTATTTTGTATTTTTCCGGAATTATAGTTGGTATTTTATTTGCCCTACTTCTTAAAAATAGTGCCTTTAAAGGTGAGCCAATACCTTTTGTAATGGAACTACCAAACTATAGATTTCCTAGTCCTAAAAGTGTTTGGCAACTAATTTGGACTAAAGCTAAAGACTTTATTACAAAAGCATTTACAATTATTTTTGTAGCAACTATTATAATATGGTTTTTACAAACTTTTGATACTAGACTTAATGTCGTAGCAGATTCTGGTAGAAGCATGTTAGCTAGTATTGGTGGATTAATAACTCCTTTATTTATTCCTTTAGGCTTTGGAGACTGGAGGATTTCCACAGCATTGATTACAGGCTTTACAGCAAAAGAAAGTGTAGTTAGCACATTAACAGTTTTATTAGGCGGGAATACATCAGCTTTATCAACATTATTTACACCTTTTACTGCATTTGTATTTTTAATATTTACATTATTATATACACCTTGTGTTGCTGCAATAGCATGTATTAAAAGAGAACTGGGCTCAAGAAAGGCTGCCCTTGGAATTGTAGTAATACAATGTGCAATAGCTTGGATTATTTCTTTTTTAATTCATATGATTGGTCTATTATTAGGATTTGTATAAAAGTGAAATCAAATACTTTAATTAATTTTATGAACTGCCCTATATTTATTTTAAAGGGCAGTTCATTTATAGGTGTACTTTACTATATTTTTAATCTAATCCTTTATTACTTCCTGGAATATTCTCCTCTTCTCCCTCAAGCATTTTATGAGCAAATTCATCTATATCTATTAACATTTGTTCTTGTTGTATTTTCTTATAAAACTCTTCTTTATCTTGTTCTTTATCTTTCATGAATAACACCTCCAATATAAATTTATTATTTGTTACTTATTCTGCCTCTTCGGAAAATTGACTATTATATAATTCTTTATAGAACCCACCTTTTTCCATTAATTCTTCATGATTTCCTTGCTCTATTATATTTCCATCCTTAATTACTAGTATTAAATCAGCACTCTTAATTGTAGATAATCTATGAGCTATCACAAAGCTTGTTCTACCTTTCATAATATTTTGCATAGCTTTTTGTAACATAAGCTCAACTCTAGTATCAACAGAACTTGTTGCTTCATCTAAAATTAAAATAGCTGGATCAGATATTATTGCCCTTGCTATAGTCAATAACTGTTTTTCTCCTTGTGATATGTTTGATGCCTCTTCATTTAAAAACATATCATATCCATCCGGTAAAGTTTTTATAAAGTGATGTACATTAGCTATTTTAGCTGCAAGTATAACATCATCCTTGGTAGCATTAAACCTACCATACTTTATATTATCTTCTATTGTTCCATTAAATAACCAAGTATCTTGAAGTACCATACCAAACATACTACGTAAATCTTCACGTTTCATATCTCTAGTATCTACTCCATCAATTTTAATAGCTCCACCATTAAGTTCATAAAATCTCATTAATAAATTAATCAATGTAGTTTTACCTGCTCCAGTAGGTCCTACTATTGCTACCATCTGGCCTGCTTTAATTTCCGCATTTAAATCATGTATTAAAATTTTATCGTCACTATATCCAAACCTTACATGTTCAAAAGAAACATCCCCTCTTGGATTATCTAATTTAATTGAAGTGCTTTTATCTTGTATTTCTTCTTCCTCCTGTAAAAATTCAAATACTCTATCAACAGCAGCAAATGCTGATTGAATTGCTGATGATAGTTGAGTTACTTGAGATAAAGGTTGATTTATTTGCCATATATACCTTATAAATGCTTGAAGATTACCAACAGTAATTCCTCCAGCAATCGAAATAACAGCTCCAAGTATACCAATAGCAGCTATCCCAAGGTAACAAATTAAAGATACTAGTGGCCCCATAGTACTTGAGATAAATTGAGCTTTAAATCCAGCAACTTGAAGTTCACCATTTATAGTGATAAACTCTTCTATTGCATCCTCTTCTTTCCCATATAATTTAATTTCATTAAATCCAGTATACATTTCTTGTACTGTTCCATTTAATTTACCTAATGCATCTTGTTGCTTCTTAAAATATCCTTGAGATTTACTTACTACCACCTTTGATACTATAAAACTTAGTGGGATTATAATCGTTGCTATTAATGCCAGCTTGATATTTATTGAATACATCATTACTAATGCTAAAACTACTGACAGTATAGAATTTACAACTTGACTTAAACTTTGTTGAAGTGCATTTGAAATAGTATCTATATCATTAGTAATCCTACTTAAAACATCCCCATAACTATTTTTATCAAAATAGCTCACTGGTAATTTTCTTATTTTATCTTGAACTGCTCCTCTCAAATCTCTCATACTATTTTGAATAGCATTAGTTAATAAGAAACTTGCTGCAAATGTTGCTAATACATTTCCTAAATATACACCTAATAATAATATTAAAACTTTTGTAATATATTTAAAATTTACACTTGCTCCTGGTACTCCCTTGATTAATTCAAAGGAATCATTGGTAAGCTGAGTTATTACTAAACCTTCAGTTTTTGGTGCAAGCGCTGTAAATACTGCTGCTATGATTATAAGTAATATTGCTGTTAAAAATCCTATTTTATAAGGTTTCACAAAAGGAGTAATTTTATTTATTGAATCCTTAATCTTTACCATTATGCTAATTCCTCCTCTGTAAGTTGTGATAATGCTATTTCTTTATATACTGAACAACTCTTTAAAAGTTCTTTATGTTTTCCACATCCAACTACTTTACCTTCATCTAATACAATAATTTTATCAGCTTCCATTATTGAACCTATTCTTTGAGCTACTATTAATACTATTGTGTCAGCTGTTTCTTTTTTTAGTTCTGCCCTTAAAATTGCATCTGTTTTAAAGTCTAAGGCTGAAAAACTATCGTCAAAAATATATATTTCAGGCTTTCTAACTAATGCTCTTGCAATAGATAACCTTTGTTTCTGACCTCCAGAAACATTTGAACCACCTTCACCTATTGGTTCATCAAACTTTAATTCTTTTTTGCTGATAAAATCGTATGCTTGTGCTGTTTTAGCACTTTCTACTACTTCATCATGACTTGCTTCCTGTTTACCAAATTTTATGTTACTTTTAATACTTCCTGTAAATAGTAATGTTTTTTGCCTTATAAATCCTATTTTCTGACGTAATGATTTAATTTTAAAATCTCTTACGTCTATTCCATCTATTTTTATGCTACCTCCCGTAACATCATAAAATCTTGGTATAAGATTTATAAGAGTTGATTTACCACTTCCGGTACTTCCTATAAAAGCTATTGTTTCCCCCTTCTTAGCTTTAAATGAAACATTTTTTATTACAGGCTCCTCTCCATCTGGATAAGTAAATGTTACATCATTAAATACTAATGTACCTTCATTATTTGTTTCTGTTACTCCTTGCACAGGATCTTTTATTATTGTTTCGGAAGTTAATACTTCTTCAATTCTTTCTGCTGAAACTTGAGCCTTAGGATACATTACAAATACATTTGAAAATAGCATTAACGAAAACATTGCATGAAATAAATATTCTATAAATGCTACTAATTGTCCAACTTGTAGTATACCAATATTAATCATTTTACTAGCAACCCAAAATAATACTATTATTGCTAAATTCAGTAATAAAAAAAATGATGGTTGCGCAACTGACATCAATTTAAATAATTTTTTTGAAATACTTGCATATTTATTATTTGCATTACTAAATCTTTTGCTTTCATAATCATCATTTCCAAAAGCTCTTATAACTCTTATTCCTGTTAAATTTTCTCTTGAAATCCTATTTAAAGTATCCAAGTTTTTTTGCTGACTTTGTGACCATGGATGAGATGTTTTTGCAATTAAAAATACACCTAATACTATAAGTGGTAATGTTACTACTAATATTAATGATAATCTTACATTTGTTTTTAATATCATAAATAAACTTAAAATAAACATTACTGGACATATCATGGCCATCCTTAGGATTGTATTGGTAAATTGCATAACTTGAAATGCATCATTTGTAGTCCTTGTTATCATAGAAGAAATGCCAAACTTATCATATTCAGTATGTGAAAATTCCTGTGCTTTCTTAAATATATCATTTCTTATATCTCTGACTACCTTTGTAGAAATATTTGCTGAAGTATATCCTAACAAAATACTACCCATAGCACCTAATATTGATATTACAACAATAACAAATCCCATTTTCTTTACATAGTTTATATCATTATAGGCTATACCTTTATCTATTACATCTGCCATTATTGTTGGTATACCCAATTCTACTAATGCAAATCCAAATACACCTACCAAATTCAGTAAGACAAGCCCTTTATATTTTTTTAAATACCTTAATATTAATTTCATTTTTCTCCTCCTTTGGTACTTTTTAATTTGCTTATTTTACCATAATAAAGTTTTTAATTCTACATATAATCTTATTTTATGTCAATAAATTATTTTTAATCTAAAATATATACTCTAAAAATAATAAAAACTGATTGTATAAAATTCTAAACTTTTACACAATCAGTTTAATATTCTTCTTAAATATTTATTTTTTATTTTCCATAAATTCCATAATTACTTTTCTATTGTTTTCATCAATCTTCAGAGCTAACCCATTACAATTAATTACTATACCTTCTAGATTTTTAGAAATAGTTAAAATATCTTCAAAAGAACAAATACTACTCTTTAGTTTACTTTTATCAAAAGCCTTATTAAATTCATACCAATCAGTAAATGCTGGAAGCCATCTTAAGCTGTCTTTATCTTTAATAACTGTAAAATTAACTTTACTTCCTTTTTCAACAACATTTGCTCCATTGCTATCAATCCCAATATTATCACTTTCTAATTTTATTGGTAATAAAAATTTAGCTCTTAAAACCTCTTCAAGCATATTTGCTTCTAACCCACGAATTACTTCTGCCTTATTCTTATAATTTTTCCCTGAATAAGCATATTGGAAAAAATATATCATAGCAAATTGAAGCTTTGGATTCATAACTGGAATTTTTCTTGCTGGTATATTACTATAATCAGGTGGTGGTAATATATCATTCCTATTTATTTCTATGTTATATTGTCCATTATCAATTATAACTTTCTCAATACCCAAATAATGCAATTTACCAAATTCATTCATTACATTTAAGTTTATTAACTCCTTCATCTGTAAGAATGTTTCTTCTTTATTAAAATATTCTTCTGCTTTATCAGCAAACTCTTTTTCTGAAAATATCCATGCTCTCCCTTGAAAATCTAAATATGGATATTTAGTATTTTTATCATAAGCAATATATAATTTTTTTGTTAATTTAATCTTATTAATTAAAACTTTAGTAAATGTTATAATTTTAGTATCATAATCATAGTTTTTTAAAATTTCCTTTTCTTTAAAAGCCCTTATTGTATAAATCAAAAATACAAGCTCTTGTATGGTAACCTTTTCAAACTCCTTATTACTATATTTATTATTAAATACAAATAAACTTCCTAATTCATCTTTTCTTTTATTGTCCATTCTTTCCCCTCATTCCCTTAGAATTAAAATTACTATAACTTATCTGCTTCTTTCTTTTTTAATCCCATTTCCAATTAACTTATACTTTTATATCTTCGGTGTTTTTCTCAATATTAAAACAATTACATAGAATATATTACCATAAACATGTTATAATTTTACAAGGAAAACTAAAATTAGTCAATAATTATGTTTAAATCTTAGTTTTCCTTAAATATTTAATATATATTTTCTTACTTTACATTCCCTTTTTCATATTCTCTATAAAATTCAGTTAATATATCATACTCTTCTTTTGAAAAGAAATTTTGGTTATTTCTTTCATCAACTTCTTTTTGAGTATATCCTAAAGTTCTAGCCTTATTTTTCCACAATTCAATTAACCCTAATCTAACATTTTTATTTTTATCCATAATATGTTCTCCTTTAAGCATTTATTTTTTCACTATTATATCACATTTTACATGTACTATAACTTAAACTTAATATAAATACATTATTATATTACTATCTATAATTGTACCCATACATTAGAATGTTTATTTTATTTAGTGTATCTTATTAATATGGAAATTATTGTGGAGGTTTTTTTATGTCAAATAAAAGTGTTAATACTAAAGATATTACAAAAATAGCTATAATGGCTGCATTAGTCTTTGTAGCAACATACTTAATTAAAATTCCATCATTAAATGGATATACTCATATTGGTGATTCCATGGTTATCCTATCTGCCTTTATTTTAGGAAAGAAAGAAGGGGCATTAGCAGCTGGTTTAGGCGCAGCATTATGTGATTTATTGAGTGGATACATGCAATATATAATTCCTACATTTTTTATTAAAGCTATCATGGTTATAATCATTTGCACAATTGCACACAATTTAATTAATAAAAATAAATTCGCTTGGATTATAGGCTGTATTCTTGGATGTGCATTTCAGGTATTAGGTTATGCTTTATTTGAAACTATACTATATGGATTTCCTGCTGCAATCGCATCAATCCCTAGTAATATTATTCAGTCAATTGTTGGTATAGTTATTGCCCTAATTTTAGCTACAGCACTTGAAAAATCTAATGTATTTAAAAAATTAAAAAAAGTATAAATATAAGCCTGTTAGCTCATATCTAATATGAATTAACAGGCTACCTGTTTTACTACTTATCATTAGGGTTTAATGCTGCATATACATACGTATCCCAATATATTGGATTTCCTTCTAAATCTAAATGAAAATAAACATTTTTTCTAAAATAAGCTTCTCTTTTTAATCCAATCTTCTCCATAACCTTCCAAGAAGCTATGTTCTGTGGCGCACATTCTGCATAAACTCTGTGTACTCCTTATTCAAATGCATATTCAACTATTGCCTTACTAGCTTGAGTACCATATCCTTTATTTTGATAATTTTCATTTAATACATATCCTAATTCTCTGTTATTAAATTCCCTTTTCCCTAAATATATATTTCCAATAACCTTATGAGTCTCTTTTAGCTCAATAGCAAAAAATTCATCACTTTCGGCTCTAAATTTTATTTCTTCTTTTGATTTCTCTTTTTTAAAATCCGGATATCCTTCAAATTCTGCATCTATTCGTTGTAGCATATATTCTCTTAAATCTTTCTCATCTTTTAATTCAAAATTACGAATAATAAGATAATCTGTTTCTATTCTCATTTTATTAACTCCTACCCCTTTTAACTTTATACCTCTTTATTTTTAGTATATCAATATAAAATTTTACATTCAACAAACTAAAAAATCCTATTATATGAATTCTAGTACATACTATTTCTTTTATATTATATTTTTTAATAAAAATACTAATGTAAAACAAAACTCCTTTTACATTAAATCACTGTAAAAGGAGTTTTATTCTTATTATTTAAATACTAGAATCCAAATGGAATTCCAAATGCAAAGAATCCTAGTAAAAGTATTGTCCATCCAATTAAGAAGCTTACTGAGTAAGGCATCATTAATCTTATCATATCACCAATTGTATATTCTGGCTTATACTTTCTCATAAATACTAATATTATACCTGCATAAGACATTAATGGAGTTATTATATTAGTTGATGAGTCAGCAACTCTATAAGCTGCAGCTACAACTTCTGGTGTCATATTTGAATTTACTTGATATAACATTGGTAAGAATATTGGACCAAGTAACATCCATTTTGAAGTTAATCCTCCAACAAATAAGTTTATTACCGCTGTAATAAGTATAAATCCTATTATTAAAAGAATTGGATACTCTGATAAATTCATAGCTTTTAATAAATTACCACCTAAGTAAGTAATATAAGTTCCAAGTCCACTCTTAGATAATAATGCTAAGAAGTTATATGAGAAGAATGTTAAAACAAGAACTGATCCCATAGATCCCATTTGTTTAGACATACCTTTAACTACATCATTAGCTGTTTTAAACTTTCCAACTTTTATACCATAGAATACCCCTGGCATAAAGAATAAGAATGTTATTATTAATATAATATTATCCATAAATGGTGTTACTTTCGAACCATCTGAATCTATAAAAGTCTTTAAAGGACCAAAATATAATCCTATTACACATACAGCTGCAATTAAAAATCCTAAACCAGCAAACTTAAGAGCTTTATTTTCAACAGGCTTAACTGTAAAGTCATCTAAGTTCATATCCTCTGGAATTATATAACTTTCTTTTTCAAGTCTTGGCTTAATTATCTTTATAGTTACAAAAGCACCTATAGCTGCTAACATAAATGTAGATGCAACTACGAAGTAATAGTGCATAGTAGCTGGATTTAAAGCTTGTCCAGCAGCATTAGTAAAAGGAATTCCTTGTCCTTCTGCAAATATCTTCGCATTATTACCAATTATTATATCTATTGGTGTAGCTGGAATTAAGTTAGCACTGAATCCTGCTGAAACCCCTGCAAAAGCCGCAGCCATACCAATAAGTGGATTTTTCTTTAACCCTGCATATAAAAGACCTGCTAGAGGTATTAAAATTACATAACCTGCATCAGTAGCTATACTACTCATGATTCCTAAAAATACTAAAACTATTGGAAGCATTTTATCTGAAACTTTTAATCCAACCTTTTTTATTAATGTAGATAAAAGTCCTGACTCTTCTGCTAAACCAACACCAAGCATAACAACTAGAATTGTACCTAGTACCCCTCCACCATATGCTAACCAGTTAGTAAGTAATGCATTTGAAAATATCCATTGAACATTTTCTGCATCAAACATATTTAAAATAGTATGAGTTGTATAAGTTCCATCACCATTCATAACATCAAATGTTTTTCCTCCTAAGAAGAAAGTTGCCGCTAAAACAACAACATAAAATATTGCAAATATTATAACTGGATCTGGTATTTTCTTCCCAATCTTTTCAATTAAAGATACTTTTCTCTTTTCTTGCAAATCAATTACTTTTTCTTCTGTTCTTTGTTCCATTTTATCCCCCCACGTTTTTCACTACAAATCTATAGTTAATTTAGTATTATTTTACTATACCATTATCAATTTATCAACCTTTTTCGATTATTTATTGCAATTTTTTTATGAAAATAATTATATATTTTAATTTTAATAATAATTTATTGTGTTTCCGTAATTTTTCTTGAATTTACAAAATTTCCTCGCATCTTCACTTTTAAAATATTTTTATAATATTTGCCAATAAAAAAATCTGAACATCTTTTGTCCAGATTTTTTATTTCATTAACATAAAACTATTACTTTATAAATGTAACTACTTCTTCTATTTTTTTACGTGGTGGTGAATTTGGAACATCATCTTCAGCAACTCCAAGTGCTATCATTGACATTAAATTATATCCTTCTTTTTCAAAGTTAATAAGCTCTTCAATTTCTATTTTAGAATGAGTTGGTCCTGTCATGTAACATGTTCCATATCCTAGTTCTGTCGCTGCTAATAAGAAATTTTCTATAGCTGCTCCTATACCTTGTGCTGCGGAATTAGGGAATTTTAGTTCATTAATAATATCTTGACTAGCATTATTATCTCTAAGTATTGTCTCTTCTACCATATAATATTCTTTTGAATAAACAACAACTAATACTGGCGCATTCCTAAAGCAAGTATAATAAGAAAGTAAATTCATCATAAGTTTTCTTTGTTTTTCTTCTTTAGCCATTTCTGCTAAATTTATATGATTTTTAGTTACTATATCTGCTATTTTATTAATTAATTCATTATTTTGAATTACAACAAAATGCCATGTTTGCTGATTTTTTGGAGAAGGCGCATGTATAGCAGCATCTAACATTTTAATAATATCTTCTTCTTGTACTTCTATATCTTTGAATTTTCTAATACTTTTTCTATTATAAATAAAATCTAAATTTTTCATATGTTATCTCCTTTTTTTATTTACTTATTTTTCATCTTATTTCATTATTTTTCATATGACAATACCTTTTTGAAAATTTTAATATTATCCTCTATAAAACTTTAAATTCATAATTTAAAAATCATCTATATAATAAATCTAATATTCTAATTATAAAATAAAAAAGGCAGACTTCAGGAATCATTGCTTTATACCCTATTGTCTTACCTTATAATTTTTTATCTTCTTTTTTCATTTTTAATATATCACTTAAACACTTAAAATTTAACAATATTATCTTCCTTTCTCACATTATAGTTCATTACTCTTCCACAATTTTTTATAATATACAAAAGGTGCTAAAAGAATAATTCTTGTCTTTTGCACCTTCTTTTACTTAATATACTTATATATTATTATTTTTTAAATTTATTGTGATCAATTTAATTCATTAATGTAATTAACATTTCTTCAACAGAAAAAACATCATTAGTTTCAAATATTTCTGCTAAACTTTCAATATTTTCTTCTAAATGCTCAATATCCTTTGAATACATATGGCTAATATCAACTATATCCGCATCATTAAGCTGACCTTCTTCAGTAAATCTTACAATACATAACTCCTTAATCATCAAGTAACTAACTATTGCTGTTTTTATCTTTGCAGATACATCATAATCAAATACTGCTTTCATAAAGTATCTAAATATAAAGTAGACTAATATATGTTCAAACTTATATATCTTTTCTTTATAATACTTATTAAATGCCTTATGCTTAGATAAATACACCTCTTTATCATCTTCACTTTGCCAAAAATATCTTATAGCATCATCTAAGCCTAAAGGATCATTAGGAGTTATATGCTTTAATCTCTTAAACACATTAAAATATTCCTTCATATTATGATATTTATAATTTTCTTTATTATTATATTTCTCCAATGTAGTGATAACATCTTTTACAAAATTTCTATCAAGATATTTTTCCCTAATAAATCTTATATCTGAAATATCATTTTCATCTATTTTATCTTGAATTTCTTTAGTGAAATATAATACTATTGAAGCTCTTACATTTAAATCAATCTCTCTATCTTGAATAATATCTAATATTATTTTTCTACATTGTATAAGTTCTAAATAAAGTTTTGCATTAATATCATTATAACTATTTACTTCTTCATCATTTTCATCTAACTCAAAAGTAGCTTTCTTTGAATTTCTTAAAATTATTCTTGCAGCTTCAGGACATGATAACGAAATTCCAACTTCACGTAAACTTCCAAATTCCTCTGTATACCTTGGATACTGTTTACAAGTATAACAAAGAGCATCTTCTCCAACATTCTTATAAATATCACATAATTTTTTTTCATCTAAAAACGGACAATTATTTCCCCTTAATACAAATATATTTTCTCCAGCATCATGTACTATTTCATTTCTTAGTCTCTCACCAAAAGGTCCTTCAACCTTTTGATACTTTTTATAAGTTTCATCATCAATTACTATTCCCCATCCGGCACAACATGTATCTTCACATTCTGAAGATATACATTTAAAATCTTTAAAATATTCTGGTACTCTTATTTTCATTTTCTACCTCACATCATGTGTATATATTACTTCTTGATTTATTCAAGATTTATTTTAATATTTATTAATTATAGTATCAACCTAATTAACCTTTTTCAATTATTATTAATTATTACATGTATTAAACTCAACATAAATATTAGCAAGTGTTCTATTAATAAAATCATTAGTAATATAAGCATTATCAGAAAATAATAATCCGTAATCAGTATTAAACCTGCTGAGCATAAGGATAATATAAAAATTAGTAATACTTATATCAATAACTCCAGTATAAAATGGAATTACTGCACTTGAATTAGAAATTACATATGTTAGTGATGGTATAAATGAACTATCTAAATCATAATTATTACCCATAACTTTTTTTATAAATTGATCAGCATATTTATTATCATGAATTTTTACATTTCTATCAAATTTTATATTACCTTTTTCAACTTCATTAATATATAAACCTATAATAAAACAATATAAATCGATTTGTAAATTCCCATTGGTTTTAGTATTAAAAGTTAATGGATTTAAAGGATTATATTGTTCTGTCTTAAATCTCGAATAATTGTAACTTAAAAATAAATAAAGTCTATTATAATTTCTATAGACTATCTTTCCATCTTTAACTAATGGACTAACACTTCCTAAAAACTTTGCACACGGAGGAACCGTAAAATCTTCAAATCTATCGCAACTGCATTTGTATTTATTTTTTCTTTTTTTTTTCATTAACTATCCTCCATAATTGCTTCATATTATCCTATGATTTTAAATAACAAAAGACACCTATATTATTGCAAGTGCCTTAATTTAATAATTTAATCTATTACAACTATTTAAATATTTTATTTACTAATTAATTTTTCCTAAATAAGATTATTTTGCTTAAAAATTGATGAAAAAAATTTTTTATTCAAATATTATACATTTAATATTTTGATTTTCTCACTGTTTCTCCTTCATTATCACTGATACTTTTTTGATCTTTATTGACTTTAAACATATAATATATTTGTACAAAGAAATAAGAAATGTACACAAAATAATGATTGTCTAATATTTTAAATAAGTCTTATTTAATATTGTCAACAATAATTTAAAATTAAAATAAATGAAAGAGAGTGATTTTATGACAATTTATAATTATGACAAACATCAAGACTACAAATTTGAATATAAGAAGGATCATATCTTAGTTGATAAATTCTATACTACTACCAACAAATATGCACCTTATACTTCTATGATGTCTAAAAGTGATTTAACTGAGGAAGAGTTTGATAATATATGTGAAGATTGGTATGTTAGAAAGCATAGAGAAGAAGCTGCAAGAGCAAACCATAAAAAGGTTAGCTAATAAATATAACCATGGAAGAATTTTGTAATTTAAATAAAAACTGTTGCAACTTATAACTTTGCAACAGTTTTTTTATTTGCTATATACCATTTCTATCTTTTTTCTTTTTAAGTAGCTCACTAGTATTAATAGCTTTAGGCTTAGATTTTTCTTCACTCTTCTTTTTTACCTTAGGTTTCTTCTCTTTCTTGTTAACTTTATCCTTTATATTATCATTAGATATATCTGGAGTCTTTATATCATTTTTATCTTTTTCTACTGCTAATTCTTCCTTAATCAAACTCTTTTTATTAACTTCCTTTTTCTTATTCTTATTACCAATTTTAATATACTTAGAAAAATCTAAATTCAATCTTCTATAAACTATATCTAATAAGAATAATATTAACCCTAATATAAGAAGTGGATTAGTTAAATTAATTTTCTTATACTCCTTTTTAAGCTTTCCTTCAAAAACCTCTTCAGGCTTATTTATAAAAGATCCATTAGTTTCACTTACAAGAGAATCTAGTTTAACTGAATTAGTATTAAACTTATATTCATCAGAATACTTAAGAGCAAAAGCTCCTTTATAATTACTAGTTATATTTTCTCCCTCTTGCTGCCTAATGTTGAAATTATAAAATCCTAAATCACTTAATGGAACATTTGCTTCAAATTTTCCTGGTTCAGTTTGAATTAAAGTAAACTCACCTTGAGTACCATCATCTCCATTATAAACACCAGTTACTTTAGTATCAGAATCAACATTATCATTATAATATTCAACCTTAGCTTCATTCCCATCTTGGGATATAAATAAATTACCCTCTTCACCATATGATGGTATTGCATAATAAACTATATTTTTAATTAATTGAGCACCATACTCCCAAGTTAAATAATTTTTACTCCAACTTCCATCAATATCACTTGTAAAGCTTGCTGTTTTCCCAATTCCATATTGCCTTACTGCAAGTATTGGTTCATCTCTATTAGAGCTTAATATTTCAATTGCATCGTCCTTTAAAGATGTCCCTATATACCCAAGTAATGATGGAAGCCCTTCTGATGTCTGCACTCCTGCTAATACTTCATGATTACTTACTACACTTGGTGTGAATTCTTCGTTTATTATATAAGTTCCTACAGACATTAATACTTCTTGAGCAAATATTCTTGGAATATCTGTATAAATGTCAGTATAATAACTTCTACCATTTCCTGCTGTTGCTAAATCACTTAAAAGACTTGAATTAGAATCACTTCCAACTGCAACCGTTGATAATGTTATATTTTCATTATTAAATTTTTGTATAAGTTCCTCATAAGTTGAATAAGGAATTGAATCTTGTCCATCAGTTAATAAGATTGTGTGCTTTATTTTTGCATCACTTTCACTTTGAATATTATATCCTTTTTCAAGTGCCGGATATATTGATGTTCCACCTCTTATTTGTATTCCTGATATAAGCTCCTTTATATAATCCTTATCAGTAACTTTTTGAGTAGGAACTACAACATCAAAAGTATCATCAAAAGCAATTACTGATATATCATCTATTTCCCTTAAATTATCTATAGCCTTCATTGCAGCTTCTTTTGCAAGTGTTAATTTACTAACTCCTCCACCTTCAGCACTCATACTCCCAGACTTATCTATAATTAAATTAATACTTATAGAAGGGACCTCATTTTTACCTTTCTTATCCATATTTACAGGAAGTATAGTTTCTAATGCTGTATCTTTATATCCTCCAAGAGCATAGGAATCCTCACCACCAAAAGTAACAACTCCACCGCCATAATCCTTAACATAGCTTTCAATATTATCCATAAAACCATTAGTTAAATCATCTTTATAAACATTATTTAGTACTATTACTTTATATTCTAAAAGTTCATTTAATGTACTTGGTGATGAGCTTGGAGAAATAGTTTTAATATTAGCCCCACCATTATTTAATATTTCTTCTAGTGCTTGCGAATCCCCCCTTACACCATTTATTATTAAAACATTAGGTTTATCAATTACATTTGTATAAGCACTATATTCATTATTTATCTTATTAGTATCACCATCTGCTTCAACTGTAACTCTATAACTCTTAAATCCCCCACTATTTTGAACATCCCTAAAAATAAAAGAATTACTTCCTTTTTTTACTTCTACAACTTGTTCTCCAACTTTTTCTCTCCCACTAAAAAGAGTAAGTTTTGCTGAGGTTGAATAATTAGACTCTAAATCTATTTGTACAGAAAATTCTTCCCCAATAGATATATTGTCTGGGATAGTTACACTATCTACATAAACCTCATCACCACTTTGCCCACTAACTTTATATACTTTTAAATCTATGTTTTCAGCATTAATTAATGGAATAGATTTTAGTATATCTCCTTTATTTTCTTCTCCATCAGTTATAAGAACTATTCTCTTAGATGCACCATCTTCAAATAATGTTATTGCTGTTTCTACTGCACTTTGGATATTGGTTGCTGTAGAAACTGGACTGGAATTTAAACTTTTATACGAAGATTTATTATCTATAATTTTATCTACTTTTGCATTATCACCAAATAATATTACTCCAGCTTTATTTCCCTTAGGCATTATTTCTAATGCATTATTTATAAAACTTTCACCATTATTTTTAAAAGAACTAATACTTTCTGAAACATCTAATAAAAATACTGTTGAAATGTTTTTCCCCTTAATACTTACTGTTATATTAGCAAATGATAGCAGTAATAAAGTAAAAATAATTATTCTACTTATTAATATTAATGTATCATTTTTACTGTTACTTCTAAACTTTTTCACACTATAGTAAATAAAGAAGATAAGTATTGGAATTAATATTAAAAAGTATAAATTTCCTATATCTAATTTCATTTTTATCTCCTCCTAATTACCTTTCTTGTATAATATCCATTCAAAAGCAACTATTAACATAGCTAGTAATATGAATATTGGTGCTAAATTGATCCCACTTTTTAAGTTACTTTTGCCATCAACTATATTATCATTTTCTCCAATTGTTTCTATTGAAGTATCACTTTCACTGGAAGTTGGGAAGTTTACCGAAAAACTTTCTTTATTATCATTTTGATTTATTTTATATACACCTAAAGCTAATTCTCCTTTTAATTCTTCGCCTGATTCTAAACTTTTAATATCTCCATTAGGGTAAGATATATTTATTTTACTTTCAAAGTCTGAAGATTTTACTACTATTTTTTCTCCAGCTTTAAAATTATTACTATATACCATTCCTGTAGAAATTAATTCTTCCCCAAGTTCATATACAAGAATCGGAAATTCTTTTTTAAGTGTAAAATCAGTTGAATGTAAATCAAAAGATAATGCTGCTATTTTTCTATTACTTAATTCACCCTTAAATCCAATAGAATTATTATCTACTGTAAGTATATTAGTACCATAATACGGCGTTTCTATTATGTTATATTCTGATAATGTAAATTGTGTATCTTCTAAATAATTAGAAACTTCTCCCTTAACAGCTTTAGCCTGACCTATTTCTCCACCCTTTAATACATTAAAGAATTCATTAGAACTAGGATTTATAAACAATATGCTTCCCTTACTTGGCATAGCCTCTGGCATCTTATTATCAAATACATAAAGGTCATACTCATCATTTCCTATTATATTAGATGCATCATTAGTTTTATAAACTTCTGTATTTTCAATAACTCCAAAGGCCTTTTCTAAAAATACATTTTCATCTGTAACTAATAATATTTTCTTTACCTTATTTTCACTAACTACATGATAATAAACATTATCCTCCATTAATATATCTTTTCTTGATAACTCCCCTTTTAAGTAATCAGAATTTAAAGCATCCAATTCAAAAGATAAAGTTTTACTTTCACCAACTTGTAGAGTTAACCCTTCTACTAAAGCTAATTCCTCACCATTATATAATGAAAAATCACCTTCATATAAACCATCTCCATTATTAGTAACATTAGCAATTACTTTAATCTTATCATCTACAAATTTATGTGAAATATTATCTATAGAAGCATTTAATCCACTATTCCCCAAATAAACTATTCTTCCATTTATATCCGAAATTGTGGCTTGTTTATCAGTAAAAATTAATGCTTCATATTCTTCTCCTATTCCATCACCTATAGCATTAACAAAGGATATTACATCATTTATATCTCCACTGCCATAGCTTTTACTTATTTTATCAATAACAGAATTGGTATTAGCTTTATTAAATTCCCCATTTAAAAGTAAATTTGAAGTTCCATCATAAGAAATAATATAAGCATTTGTTCCATCTTTAGTACTATTTAAATATTCCTTTGCAATCTCTTTCCCTTGTTCTAGCCTACTCTTATCTCCATCATATATTGCATTCATACTTGCAGTATTATCTATTACTATTATTACATTTTTATAGCTCTGCCCTCCTATACTAATAAAAGGACTCATAAGAGCTAAAATTACACTTAAAATTATTATAATTTGTAATAATAGCATTATATTTTTCTTGAATTTTTCCCATGGTGTATTGGCCCTAGTATTTTTATAAACTTCCTTCCATAATAAAGATGAAGATATGACTTCTTCTTTATATTTACGCTTTAATATGTAAAGCATTATTACTGGAGGAATAGTCAAAAGTAAAAATAATGGCCATAAATTAGTAAAGCCCATATTTCTTCCCCCTAATACAATACTTTTCTTTTACTAAATTCATTTAAAATTATTTCCTCTATATTCATAGACGAATTAACAGTTATAAGCTTTCCACCGTATTTTCTGACTAATGCCTCAATACTATCATTGTATTTTTTTAAAGTTTCTTTATAATCCTTTATTAATGCTGGTGTAACACTAAGCTTAATATTTTCACCTGTTTCGCTATCAACTAAAGTTATTTCATTATTAAATTCAGGATTAATTTCTTCTTCACATAATACTTGTACTAATATTATTTCTTGTTTTTTATAAGCTAAATATTTTAATCCCTCTTCTAAACCTTCTAATCCTGAATTATTTAAGAAGTCTGATACTACAATAGATATTCCTCTCAAATTTAAATGTCTTTTTTTAATGCTTGAGCTTAAATCTGTACTTCCATCAAAATTAATATTTTCAAGATCTCTCAATATTTTTTGAAACCCTTTATTGCCAGTGCTTGTCTTTAAATTTTCTATTACTCCATCATTCATGGTGCTTATATTAACTCTATCAAGATTATTCAATGCAATATAACTTAAAGCCGCTACTATTTTTAAAGCTGTCTCTTTTTTGTTATATTTTCCATAATCCATAGATTTACTTTTATCAATAAAAAAGTTAAATAAACCTTCTCTTTCTTCCATAAATACTTTTACAAAGAATTTATCAAATCTTCCGTAAGCATTCCAATCTATCCTTCTAAAATCATCACCTGGTGCATATTCTCTATAATCTGAAAACTCAACTGATACCCCTTTTGCTTTTGATTTTCTTCCACCTTGAGTACCTCCACTAAGCTTAAAATTAATATACATATTAATTTTATTTAGCTTTTTAAAGAAGTCCTCATTAAATATCGTTTCCCTCATTTTTTACACTACCTTTAAGTCTTCTAAAATTTTAGAAATTATATCTTCTTCATTTAATCCTTCAGTTATTGCATCAAAATTTAAGATAATTCTATGTCTTAATACTGGGTATGCCAGTTCTTTTATATCTTCAAATGATACATTTAATCTACCTTCCATTACAGCTCTAACTTTTGCTCCTGCAATAATACCTTGTGCAGCTCTTGGTCCTGCTCCTGCTTCTACATATTTTTTAGCTATCTCAGCTCCATATTCTAGTTCTGGATGGGTTGCAAGTATTAACTTTAAAGCATATTCTTTAACTGGTTCTGCAATTTTAATTTCCTTAATAATATTTCTAAGTTCTAATATTTCACTACCTTCTAGTACATTAGAAAGTTCTAACTTGTTATTAGTTAATGTTAAATCCATTATTTCTTTTAATTCATCTAAATTAGGAAATTCTACATTAAGCTTAAACAAAAATCTATCAAGCTGGGCTTCTGGAAGAGGATAAGTACCTTCTTGCTCTATAGGATTTTGAGTTGCTAATACCATAAATGGTTTTGGCATCTCATAAGTTGTTTTACCTACTGTTACTGTTTTTTCTCCCATTGCTTCTAAAAGTGCAGATTGAGTTTTAGGAGTAGCTCTATTAATTTCATCAGCTAATAAAAGATTTGTAAATACTGGCCCCTTTTCAAACTTAAATACTGTGTTATCATTTTCTTTAACTACAATATTCGTTCCTACTACATCAGCTGGCATTAAGTCTGGTGTAAATTGTATTCTAGAAAAATTTAAATCTAACACCTTTCCAATTGTTTTAACTAATTGAGTTTTTCCCATTCCAGGCATACCTTCTAAAAGTACATTTCCTTCTGCAAATATAGCTATTAATACATTTCTAATTGTATCCTTTTGCCCAATTATTCCTTTACTTATTTCTTCTTCACATCTTTTTATCTTCTTTGAAACTTCTATAATTGATACTTCATTAATTTCCATCTTTGCCACCTCATAAAATTTTCTAGTTAAATTTATTAATATTTGGATTAATTTAATTGCTCAAAATAATTTTTTATAATATCTTTTAAGCTTTGTGGTAAATTGCTATTATTAGCTCCTTCTAAAGCACTATTACTATAATCACCAATTACCTTATCGTAATCTATCTTTTCTCCACCTATATTCATCCCAGTTTGATTTTCTATTCCTTGTGAATTTCCATTTTCATTTTTATTACCAGTAAGATTCCCATCTTCACCTTCATTTCTTCCTGGAATATATATTTGCTCACCTTTAGAATTTTCTAAATCATTTTCTTTGCCTTCAGTACTACCAGTATTCCATCCCGTTCCATAACCTGCCCCTGATCCATTTCCACTTGATCCGCCTTGCCCTTCACCACTTCCAGAACCTGAGCCTTGACCATTACTAGATCCTTGTCCTTGACCTTGATTTTCTCCTGATTCTGATGATTGCGAACTACTACTTTGTCCAGTACTATTACTTATTGATTTTGAAATAGCATCAGATAGGCTTTCGCTATCAAGTTTTTTATCTAGCACTGAATTTGAAGCATTTTTCAAAGCTTCTGCTAATTCTTCATCACTCATTTCTAATGCTGCATTTTTTAAGGCTTCAGAAAGTTCACTTAGCTCTGCACTACTCATATTATTTAGTTTTTTTTGAATTTCTTCTAATTCTTTATTTATACCTTCTGTATCTCCATTCATCATTGCTTCTGCTAAATCTTTACTTTCTTCTTTTTTCATAAGCTCATTTACTAATTTATTTACATCTTTTTTAGCTGTATCTTCTTTTTCTTTATTAAATTCATCTAATAATTTCTTTTTAGCCTCTTCCAATGCTTCTTTAGCTTTTTCTGAAGATAATTTTTCTTTTTTATCTTCTAACTTTTTTTCTAAACGTTCTAAAGTCTTATTTAATTCAGACTTCTTTTCACTTTCTTTTAATTCCTTAACTGCATCTTCTAAAAGCTTTTTAACTTCTTCTTTTTCTTCCTCTGATAAATCTTCTGACTTTTCTATTTCCTTCTTTTCTTTTTCAACTTTTTCAATAACTGATTTTTGGTATTTATCAAACTCTCTTATTTTTTGTGCTTCTTTTCTTGCAGTAGTAGGCACAAACATTACTAAAATACACATAATTACTAGTGCTAAAACTAATAGTACTTGCTTTTTATCTATATTCATCTTAATATTCTTTTTTATATCAAAGTTTTTAATATGACTTACTGTATCTTGCTTTTGCGCTATTGACATATTATCATTACACTCTATAAGTCCTAATGAAGTAATAAGCCTTTCATCTAATCCTTTTGAATCCACCATAAGGGCGATTTGATTCTTTTTCGGTGATTTAATAAATCCAAAAATTAAAATAATTACTAGTCCTATTACTAATATTCCTATACAAATTTCTAAGACATAAGGAATGCTTATAAAAAGTGATATTAAAAGCAAACTAAAGATTAAGCATAGCAGAATTTTCAATCCTACTATGCTTAAATTTAATAAGAAGTTTGCTTTAATTCTTTTAGAAGCCTTATTTAAAAACATTAAAATAGCTTTATCTAAAGAATCCATTTTACTACTCCTTTACTTTTTTAGATTTACTTTTTCTTTTCTTCTTTAATGGATTAAGTTTTATTGCTGCTAAATATATAAATAATATAGAAAGCCCTAATTGCACTGCTATTGAAATATATTCTGAATATGTGCTTATTCCAAATTCAGATATTATAGACTCAAAGCCCATACCTGATCCAACTTGATTTAATAGTAAGCTTGCAAATCCCACTATAGGGCTTAAATACACTATAGGAGATGCTTTAGGTACTGTAGATGTATAATTTCCACTCATATTCATTTGGTAAACAGTCACAATAAGTATTACCCAGGTAATAACAATAATTCCTATATAAATAAGTAAAACTAATCCATATGTTAATGCTGTAGCCGCCTTAGAAGTTTTTACATATGTAGAAACAAAAACTCCTATTGAACTAACAAAAATTGTGTTAATTATAAAAAATACTACCAACCATAATATATTAGTAAGCTTAACACCACCAATTAATGCTCCTATTGCATAAAGCGGCATTGTTGAAATTATAAGAACTATAACTCTTAACGATGAAGCCGAAACCTTTCCTAGAATTATTTGTAATGGTGTCAACTTTGATGATAGCAATATGTCTAATGTTTGTTTTTCCCTTTCTGAACATATTGCAGTTGAACTTAATGCTGGAACTATGAAGAGTAACAATAAAGCTTGACCAATTGCCATTACAACATAAAATATAACCGATGATTCTAAATCTAATCCACTTGAAAATATTCTTGAATTTAATGAAGTATAATAAATCATTACTGCTATTGATAAGGCAGCTATATATGCAAATATCATAAGTGTAAATTTAATACTTCTTACTGCTATTTTACTCTCATTTCTTAATACTGGATTTACTCTCATAATTATACCTCCTCATCACTATCTGCTGTAATTTGAATGAATACATCTTCTAAATTACCAACTGCTCTACTGTAATTTAATATTGGAATATCTTTTAACACTAAGAACTTTAAAAGATTGCTTATAACTTCATCATCACCTTTTATATTAGCAGTAATCTTCTTATCATCAACCTTAATGCTATCTACATATGGTAATTCTTTAAGAGCTTTAACTGCATCCTCTTCTTTATCTAAAACAGTAAATACTATAGGTGAAGCCCCTGCTGCTCTTGTCATTATTTCATCAACAGTTCCTTGGCAAACTACAACTCCATTTTTAACTATACCAATATTAGTACATACTTCCCCAAGCTCTGGTAATATGTGAGAAGAAACTATAATTGTTTTACCCATTTCCTTTAAGTTTCTTAATATCCCCTTCATTTCATATCTAGCTCTTGGATCCATTCCTGAAGCAGGTTCATCTAAAATTAAAAGATCTGGATTATGAACAAGACACCTTGCTAAACATAATCTTTGCTTCATCCCTCTTGATAATCCATCAACATAGGCGTCATATTTATCTTCTAAATTAACTAATCTAAGTAAATCCATAGATAATTCTCTTGCTTCTTTTCCAACAATCCCATAAATTGAAGCATAAAACTCTAAATACTCAATTGCTTTTAAATTATCATAAACTCCAAAGAAATCTGGCATGTATCCAATTTTATCTTTTAATGCCTTATTATTTTTTATTGCATCTATTCCATCAACATAAACTTCTCCACTATCTGGTGATAAAAGTCCTGAAATAATCTTCATCGTTGTACTTTTTCCTGCACCATTTGGCCCTATAAAACCAAATATCTCACCTTTTTTAATCTCTAAATTTAATCCATTTACAGCCTTAAAACTTCCATATGATTTTTCAAGATTCTTTATAACTAACATTATTTCTCCACCCCTTTTATCATTAATTTTGGAGCTGCATTATTACCATCATTGCTAGCTACAATCTTTATTTGTATCTTATTATTTAAAGTATAGCTTCCATCATTTGATATCTTATAGCTTCCTGATGATAAACTAAATTTTTCATATTCATTTGTATTATAATTGTATATATAATACTCTCCATCAACTCCATATTGATATCCCCATCTATCAGTACCTGAATTAATAGTAATTTCTTTTACATCTACGTTAGTATCAATATCATATTCTAAAATTACATCACCATAACCATAAATATATCCTTCATAATAATCAAAGTTTGCTGTATCAGCTATAGAAGCAATATTGTACTCAAAATATCCTTCTGGAAAATTTAAATTTCCATCTTCATCCTTAAAATCTATATCTGCATCTTGTACTACCGCAGTTAAATCATAATTTGAAATTGATTTATTTTCTATTTTTAAACTATAATCAACCGGTAAGTCAGTAATAGCAATAATTTTTGTTTTCGCTCCAATATAATTACCATTACTTAGTAAATATAATAATGAAGAATATCTTTCTACATTTTTAAATTTCGGATCTCTCTTATCTACAGAATCATCCCATTGTGCATTATAATATTCATTTTGAATACTATCTGCATATCCTTGAATTCCATAACTATTTTTTATTTCTGCTTCTGAAATAGAAATTTGTTCTCCTGTACTTACTTCACCTAAATCCCATACACTCTGCCCAGATACTATAATTAATTTTTTAATATCATAGTCTAAATTATTTTTAATAGTTCCTTCTAAACTTCCATCTTTAATTTTTAAAGAGTTTTCTATTTTAGGTAATACTATTTCTTTTCCTGAAACCTCAAATTTATTCATTTCTGATACATTATTGGCTACTGTAAAATATGAATTATCTTTTATATATGTTGTTTTAATTTTTAAAGTTTTAGTTTCACTACTTGTATCTCCATAATAATAATAGTCATCAGAAATATACTTCATATTTAAATTTTCTTCTTTTTCTATCTTTAAATTACCTTTATTTTTACTTCCAATACCTATATATCCATTTATTTGCCCTTTTCCGTTTTCATCAGTTGATATAATATTAACTGAGTTTACTACAACATCCTTAAATTTCATCTTACTTCCTAATAAATAAATTAATATAGTAAATATTACTGCTGTTATAGGTATAAGTATCCATGTTAATTCATTTCTTTTCATCTTCTTTAAAACAACATATAAAACTATTCCAACTAAAACTGCATATGTTGCAAGTATTATTCCTAATGTTACTGGGCTTACTACATCTTGAACTGGAATATTTCTTAACATATAACTTGCTTGATAGCTTGATGAATTATAGCTGCCATTATAATCTTGTTGATAAATCTTATCAAACGTTTCTATCAACATATTTTGTAACATTAAAGTTGCATCACTACTTGATATAAAAGGCTCTAATCCTAAATCAAATGTAGTTACTAAAATAGTTCCTGCACCTCTATCTAATGAATAAACTAACTTATTTCCATAACTGTTATTTGTAACGGTTGCTCCCTCTAAAGTTATTTGTGATAATATTAAATTTAAATTTTCATTAGTAATAGCAACATTTCTTTCAATAGTTCCTTCTGAAGAAATATTTAAGAAGTTCTTATTTATGTTAGTTATTGTTTTACTTTCATTTGCACCTGTACCAATTATTAAAGTTCCACCTTCATTAACCCAATTATTTAAGGAACTATAATGATCTTCATTTAAATTGGCCATATTATAGTTATTTATTACTATTAAATCTAATACATCTATATTTAATCCGTTTTCACTCAGATAACTTTCATCTATATTAACGCAATTCATTCTTCCTACATTTGAATAAGAAGAATCAAAATAAGTTATATCTCCTAAATACCCTAATGCAGTAGCATCATCAGTTAATAATCCTGTTAGTGCATTTCCCTCACTTACTCTTCCAGAAGAAACATGAAATTTTTTTTCATATAAAACTTTATCATTTTCCACTAAACAAAGTGTTCCACTATTATTTCCATCTAAAAATTTCACTGGAATTGTTACACTTACACTTTCTCCAACTTTTGCGTAAACTTCCTTTGAATATGAGTTATATCCTCCTGCATAGTCAGATACTATCCTTAGCTCTATTTCTCCATTAAAATCTTTTTCTAAATTATTTATTTGTACAGTAACTGGCATATATTTTTGAGCCTTATATTTTCCATCTATACCATAACTTATAGTCAGATCATACTTATCATCATTTTTACTTGCATTTACCTTCATATTTGGTGCAATTAAATTAAAGATAAAGACTAATAAAATGGCACTAAATATTTTTATATTTTTTACTTTCATTCATCCTTCCCCCATTTTTTACATTATTTTACCTTTGCATATTATCCTATCATATTCTACCTTATTTTTCACTAATTATCTTTTCTTTTCCATTACAGTTTTCTTAAAAATTTCTTAAACTATTTTATATTTCATAAAAATAAATCTATATAAAAAAAATATTACTGGAAATCAAATTTTCCAGTAATATTTTTCTAGAACTAAATTATATAAAATTATTTACAGTCTTAAATTTTCATAAATTATTTTTTATTTTTTACTATGGCTACACCACTTAAAATCATTAATATTCCTATTAATATAAAATTACTTCTACCTGTATTAGGTAATTTATCAATAGTATTTTGGTTTATCTCTTCTTTATTAGGTATAGTTGATGGATTAATTGGTTTATTAGTATCAACTATATTTGCTTCCTCATCTGGTATTGGCATTGGATCTAAATCTGGTATTTGTGTTGGTTTTAAATTTTTTATATTTGTAAATTCTACCGTTATTATTTGATTTGCTTCAATTTTTCCAGTTGAATTGCTTGAAGTTACTTGGTATTCTTCATTATCACTTTCAATTATTTCATACTCAACATTTGCTGGTAATCCTATTGCTTCTTTGCTTTCATTATCTCTTAGTTTAAAAATTGAAACTCCATTTTTAAACTCCATTTCTCCATACTTTCCATTTATAGTTTTATCTGAAAGTATTACTGTATATGTAAATTCTTTTGTTTTATCTGCTGCATTTCCTGATACTTTATTCGTTACTTTCAAATCTCCACTTGAAACATCTCCATATGTAAATTCAGTCCACAAATGTGTTCTATTTGTATAAAGTCCCGTCATTTTTTGATACCTTTTACCTTTATATTCAATATCTTTTAAAGGGGAATACTGACTTGGTTCTTTTGCCCACATTATATTACTCCATATTCTGAATTCTTCATCACTTTCAGGCATATGATCTGAAACAAAAACATAATCTTGATTTCCATAAATATTATCTACTGATCCATTCATTAATGAAATTCCATCTGGTAAATCTAATATATACATTCCATTATATTCATCAGGCTCTTCTATTCTAAAATTCCCACTATACCATTTTCCATCGCTTCCTTGAGTAAATTTAAAATCACTTTTAACTTCAATTTTATTACTTAAAGGTTCTTCTGCAAGAATAATAAAATCAGAATTAGCATACTGCATGAAGACTTCACCAAGTTTATAATTCGATATATCATTTAAGTTATTAGATGGAACTCCATAATCATACATCAATTTCCAAATTGCACTTTGAGTATTATTATAGGCTTCTTCTTCAGTAACATAATAAGAATCTGAATACATATATGCAAATGCCTCTAGTGGGTTATAAAAATTAATTAAACATATTACTGCTTTATAAAATGGGTTAACCATAATATCTGATTTTGTTAAACTACTATTTATATTAGTTTCTTTCGTCATTAAAACATCATAAATAAATTTTAATAAAACATCTTTATTCTCACTAAAGTTATCAATAGTAAATTTATGATGTCCTAATTCTGGGAATGCCTCTACAAGAATAGGATCTGGCTTTAACATATCATTAAATTCTTCTTCAGAAGGAATATATCCATCTTTATCTTCAATAATTTCGTAAAGTCTCATTCCATTATAAGGATATCCCATAAAAAGAATCTTTTTCAAATTTTTAATCATTTCATCATAATTTTGAATATCCTTTGAATCAAGGTACCCATATACATAATCTGGAATCTGTTGTCCATTTTCTGTTATGTGTGGCCAATTAAGTTCATTATTCATACAATAAACAACAATATCTTCTTGAGTGTTTTTAGGATCTTCAATATAATGAATACCATCATAAAATATTATTTTACATAATGTCCCATCTGCAAAGGTACTTTTTGATATAAGTGTTATAAACATACACAAAAAAATCATTCCTGAAATTAATCTTTTTAGCTTTTTCATATTATTTACTCTAACTCCTTTAAATCTAAATATTAATTTCTTATTCTCAATACAAATGAAATATTTTTATTTACTATCCTTTTATTCCAATATTTAATCGAGTAGGAGGAAAATAATTATTTTATTTTCCGTCCTCTCACACCACCGTGCGTACCGGTCTGGTACACGGCGGTTCTTTAAGTTTAATGA
>JABLTO010092374.1_pt1 | contig 141628 bp, 124 predicted proteins | sample 7160091 | NCBI WGS metagenome assembly JABLTO01 (sample SAMN14651225, study PRJNA627086) | human gut metagenome | isolation source: feces | host: Homo sapiens | reverse complement strand
AGTCACGGCATCAATGGAAAAATGAGAAAACGGTACAGCCGAAGCTATACCGTTCTCTCTTTCCTCACGATGTTTTCTTATCGGGAGCAACCTTCGGGACTTCCTTTTTCTATTTATTGCTCAGACATAGTAGTTGGGCTTTCTCATGTCGTATATCTTCAGCAGGATAGGCTCAACGCAGTAAGACATGAATTTCATGTCGAGATTGAAAAAATATACCGTGAACAGCACGGCAAACACCGATGCGCCGCCGCCGAGCATCATTAGAGGGATCTTAGCAAATTTATTCATAGTCTTATCTCCTTTACCACGCATTCTCGTCGGGCATGAACTCGAGCGTCGGGTCGAGCGGCTCTTCACGCATGACGGTACGCATATACTCGCTGAACTGGTCACGGATGGCCTGACGGGTGAAAACTCTCGGATCGCAAAGGTCGTGGCAAACCCAAACGAGGTGGATACCGCGCTCTCTTGCCTGCTCCTCAAACTGGCCGTGCAGGCCGGTCAGCGCTTTGCAGGACATGTGCTCCCACATCATTACCATGTCGGCGTTCAGTCTCTCGACGAACTCCCAAAGCTCGTCAACGAGGCACTCATAGCCGCCGTGGGTCTTGTTGCGCATGATCATGTTCATGTTGAGGTAGGCCATGTCTTTATATGCCTGCTCGTAATTCTCGGGCTTGTTTTCTTCGCAGAACTCCTTCTCGACGACCATCGAGAGCATATCGGTCAGAGGAACGACACCCCAGCAGTTAACCATCCAATATAGCTGGTCAATGCAGTACTGCGGCTGAACACCCCAGACGATGCAGCGGTGGCGGTACTCGGGAGCCATCATGGTCTTGTTTTTGTAGCCCTGACGGACGAGCTTCATGATCTTGTCGTTTATCGGCGGGAAGTCCTTGGAGCGGCCGCAGTTGCCCATGTAGTTTGTGTCGTTATACAGCGAGAACACGGCGCCGAAAAACTGCGGGTACTGGGTGGCGTTGACCTCGAGCCACTCCCAACGGTCACGGGTGGTCTGATTTACACGCTTTATACACTCAAAGTAGGTGTCCCAATCCCACTTTACACCCATCTTCTCCTCGACCCAAGCGATGCACTTTTTCATATCCTCGGCTGCGTAGTCTAAAACATCGGGGTTTTCGTGGCGCATGGGGGCTGCCAGCTGGAAGGTCGGGATGCCGTACTCCCGCTCAAGGCGCTTTGCAATGATGCCGTTGCCCATGAGTGAGCCGTCGCAGGTCGTGTTGACCTGAACCGCACATTTGCCCAAAACGGCAAAGTCGTCGCATATCGAAGCGCCTGCCTCGGCCTCGGGCATGGGGCAGACATCGCCGGGGATGCCGAACTGCTGAGCGATATCGAGATAGTATGTTGATGAATACTGCGTCATGATATTTGCCGAAAACATCGTAGGTATCTCGCGCAGGATAGCCTTTATCTGCGGGAAGCCCATCATGAAAACGGTCATTGCGTTTTCGTCCGAAAGAACGCACTTGTTGCTGAACTCGACATCATTGCCGGTGCGGCGGTCACCACGCAGGGTGTCTCTGATGCACAGTGCAACATCCTTTACGACAAAGTCCATTGCCGTGTGGGTGATGCGCAGGGTCTCGTCACGCATGCCCATGGTGAACTTGTCTATCGCATGGGGCACGGCAAGATAGTTTGCCATCCAGCGGTAGCGGATCATGCCCTTCATGCCGCCTCGGGAGAGCGTTACGCCTATCATGATGCTCCACAGATACAGCCAGCGGCTAAAATCATAAAGCGTGTCCTTAATGCCACGCCACTCACGGCGTTTTCTGACCTTGCCGTTATTAAAAAGCACACCGTATTGTTTGTCGCCCTTTTTCTTTTTGGTATTATATACTATCTCAGCAGTTTTCATTTTTTCGCACCTCCCTGGAGATTTTTGATCTCAATGCTTTCGATGAATGCCTGAACACGGGTCCTCATCTGACCGACGGAGGCGCTGATGTTGTAGGGTCTATCGATGCTCAGCACCGGATAGCCGTAGTCGTCACGCAGCATCGTCGAGCCGAGAAGTCTCTCGTACGCCCATGGGTCGCAGAACTTGATCTGCTGATAGATAACGCCATCGGCTCTGTACTCCTTGCACAGATCGTTGACATACGCCTTGCGTCCATAGACCTTCTCCATATTCATGGTGCGGGGGCACTGCCCCATATAAACATAATGGCGGCAGACCTGAGTAAATGCATCCTCCTCGTCGTTTAGCTCAATGGGAACTCTGCCCGGGAATGAACCGAAGCAGTAGCGATCGACGCAGACATATGCGCCGCAATCCTCGATGAGCTTGATAACGCCGCTGTCATCGATCTCCGAGCCCACGAGCGCCAGCCTCGCACGGTAGGGTCTGTCGTCGGGCTGCCTGGTTTTTATCTCCTCAAGCGTCTCGCGAAGCTTGTCAACGATGAGATACTTCGGCGCAACATAGGTCGCCAGCGTCAGAACATGAAACTCATACGCCGTGACTCTCGGCTTATCGTCCTTTCTGAACTGCCCTATCGCCTGGATTATCTCGCAAATCTCGTTATGCTCCTTGACGGCCGCCCTTATGGCAGCGTCGGAGGTGTCGATGCCGTAGTTTTCCGCAAGCGGAGTTAGAATGTGGTTTTGGCACTGAAGCTTCATAAGCTCAACGCCGTTATCGTCGGCCTTGAGCGGTATCTCCATATACTCATAAAAGAACTTGCTGTCGCCGCCGTCCATGGTGTGCAGCAGCTCCATATTCTCGCCGCAGCGGTTCATCATCGTGCAGCCGTCGGGCGTAATGAGGCAGTCGGCAAAGTTATAGCCGCCCTCTATTGCCCTTTCAAGCAGCGCTCGGCTGGTCTCGCACAGGAAGCTTGTCATGTAGTATGTAGCAATATCCATAGAACCCGTATTGGGCGCAAACAGGCGAATACCGAATGCGTTGCCAAGATTTAAAAGCGGTTCCGGAATATTCTCACACAAGAATGCCGCACAGACCTTACCCTCCTCCTTCGCTTGGGCGATCAACTCGTTGTTCGCCGTCTGAAGGAGGTCTTCAAAGTAGCCTAAATGTTTCAAGTCTCTCATCAATTTTCCCCCGTTTAGTTTTATACAAGCATATTAATACTGCGTAAAAATATTGCTTGTTAATATTTTACCATTGCAGTCATTTTAATTCAATCGGTTTATGCATTTTCTCCAATATGTCTAGTCTATTTGAAGATTTTTGTGCATATTGACGACATTTAATTAAATTTGTATAAAGAAAAACCGCCGAGCGTTTGAACTCGGCGGCTTAAAATGACTGCAATATCTGTTTTTCGGCAAACGGGGACGGTTTATATCAGTTTCTGCCGGGGATGGTGAATATGCCCGATTCGACAAGCTCCTTAAGTCCCTTGTGAGACTCGTACAGGACGAGCAGGCGGCTCTCGATAACTGCCCATTTTTCGTCGATCTCAACATCGGCGGCGGCAAGGCGCTTCTGAGCGACATCCTCAGCATCGCTGATGATGCTCTCTGCCTGCTTCTGAACATCGGCGAGCAGTGCCTCTGACTTCTCCTCACGCTTTCTCATATTCTCAATATAGGTCTCGACGGTTGCCTGCGCAACCTCAAAGAGGTTATTTATCTGTGCCGATGCCTCTGCGAGCGTGCCGGATTCCTCGACCTTGATCTCGTAATTATTAATGGTTGCCTGAAGCTCTGCGACCTTGGCCTTAAGCCTCTCGATCTCCTGCTCCTGATCGTGCATGACCATCATCATTTCGTTCTTGGAAAGATTCATTGAATCGTTTTTCATTCGTCAAAGCTCCTTAACCTTTTAGTTCTCTATATTCTATCATTATTGAACATTTTTTGCAAGTAAATATAGTAAATAAGCGAAAAAAGAGAGGCCGAAGCCTCTCTTTTTCGTAAGTTATCTTGCTTTTATGGAGACGGTGTTGCTGTATGCCGAGGCAATGTTATTACCGTTTACGACCTTGACGGACTTGACCTTGTAGTAATAGGTCGTGCCGGACTTTACGCTGGAGTTGGTGTAGGTGGTCTTAGTCGTGCTGTCATAGTACTTGAAGTTTACGCCGTCGGTAGAGCGGTACACCCAGTACTTCGTTGCGCCGGAAACGCTGCCCCAACTGAGCTTCGGCTTGCCGCTCGATGCCGTGATGCTCACGGAGGGTGCGGCGGTGGAGACGAGCAGGCTCTTGGAGTTGCTGAACGCCGAGGCGACATTTTTGCCGTTCACGACCTTGACGGCCTTGACCTTATAATAGTAGGTCGTGCCGACATTGGTGCTGCTGTTCTTGTAGCTGGTCTTGGTTGTGCTGTCGTAGTACTTGTAGTTTGTGCCGTCGGTCGAGCGGTAGATCCAATACTTCGTTGCGCCGGAGACTGCGCTCCACTTGAGCTGCGGCTTGCCGCCGGAGCGGGTGATGGTGATGCTCGGAGCGGCGGGCTTGCACTGGATGCTCTTTGCGGCGCTGTAGCTTGAAGCTATATTGTCGGCGCTGACGGCCTTGACTTTGTAGTAGTAGGTCGTTCCGATGGTCGTTGCGTTATTGGTGTAGCTGGTCTTGGTCGTGCTGTCATAATACTTGTAGTTCACGCCGTCAGTGCAGCGATAGATCCAGTACTTGACTGCGCCGTTGACCTTTTCCCAATAGATCTTAGGGTGGCCTGCGGAGGTCGTTATCTTGAGAGCGGGGGCAGAGCAGCTGAACTTTGCGGCTTTTTCATAGCTGAATGCACCGTAGCTGCCGTTGGTGCCGATGGCTCTGACCTTGTAGTAATACTTCGTACCGACAGCTGCGGTGTTGTCGGTGTAGCTCGTGCCGGTAACGGTGGCTATCTTGTCAAACTCGGTGTTGCTGCCGGTGGTGCGGTAGATCTGATAGCTTGCTGCGCCTTCGACTGCGTTCCAAGAAAGAACTATCTTGCCCTTGATGCTTACGGAGAGGGTCGGAGCTGCGCATGCAGGGAGAGTTGCGCCGCATACAGTGCACTTGTTGTCCTCGCCGTATCTGTGAGGTGCCAGAGAGCCGTAGGAGTCGCCGCACTCGGTGCAGACCGCTTTCTCCTTGCAGGTTGCGGTGCCGCCGGAGTGGGCTTCCTTCTTACCGAGGGTATACCAAATGTCCTTGATGTAGATGCCCTGTGCCTCAAACTCGGGCTTGAGGTCTTCCATGGACTTGCCGCAGCGCTGGCAGCCGAGCCAGTGGTACTGATCGTCGCTGCAATGATCGATGTCCCTGACATGCAGGTTTTTGAGAACATCGTCAATGGATATCGTGCCCTTTATGATGCCTTCAATGACCTTAGCATAATTTACCGAGCCGATGAGGTCGAGAAGCTGCTTATAGCTGATGTCGCCGAGGAGGTTGAGCGTCGGGTGCAAGTCGTGACCCGTGCACTTGTCGATGAGCTTATCGTCGGTCGCCGGAACGGTGGCCTTCTCGTCCATGTAATAGTTATGGCAGATAATGCACTCATAATAGGTCTTTGTGCCGTCCTCGGTGCAGGTGGCGGGCGTGCCCTCTATCTTCTTGAGGTGCTTGCACCCGCCGGAGCAAGGCTTAAAATATGTGTGACCTGAGCTGAGCTTTGCATTGCATCCGAGGCAGTAGGTGTCGCCGGTGTAGCCTGCTTTGAAGTCGGTGGGCTCGGTGGCATTTCTGACTTCCGTTCCGCCATCGTGGTTATACGGGTCACGCTGACCGTCGTCGTAACCGCAGGTGCGGCAGATGTTGCCGGAGTGACAGGTGAGCGTTTTCTCGGTGATATTGTGGGCGCTCTTGGTATCTGCATACACATAGCCGCAGAATTTACACTCTTTCCAGTGGTCGTTGGCATTACCGCCCCACTGCATGAGGGCGGCGTTTGCGGTCTCAGTGATGACATTCTTTATATAGTGCTGCTGATATGCGATAACGGTATCGGCCTTTGCGACCTCGCTCGTAAGTGCGCTGTCGGTCCAGCACTTGCCGCATTCGCTGCATTCCCAGTACTCGACATTGCCCTGATGCTTGTCGGCAGCATCGACGCAGGTCGCCTCGACGGCATCGTGATGGATAACGACATTGGTGCTGGGGTCGGTGTGCTTGCACAGCTTGTCGGTCTTGTGGCCGGTCTCGATGAGAACGCCGCAGTTTGCGCAGTAGATATCGCCGCTGTAGCCTTCGCTGTTGATTGTGGCATCGACTGCATTGCGGGTCTCTTTTACCAGATGATTGTTGGGGTCGGTTTCACCGTAGGCAAAGCCGCAGGTAGTGCAGACAGCCGGAGACTGGCAGTCTGCCGTGCCGCCGGTGTGCGTGCCGGTATTCTTTCGGGTGTGGCAAACGATGCATTCCTGAGCATGATATGCCGTGCCCTCAACGGTGAACTCTACCCATGCGTAGTTATGGCCGGTGGCCTTGATGGTAACATCGCTTTTCTTGCTGTACTCGCCCGTGCCGTCGGCGTTGGCGTAGTACTTGCCGCAGGCGGTGCACTCATAGTACGGCAGGTTGCCGTCCTTGTAGCAGGTCGGGGCGGTGTATGCATGCTCTGTAAGCTCGGGATGCTTGCTTGCGTCCTTTGCTATCTCGGTATCACTGCGGCTTGCATACTTGGTTTTAAGCTCTGCATCCTTAAAGTATGTATTGCACTCATCGCAGAACCAGTATTCAAAATTGCCCTTCTGCGAGCAGGTAGCATCGGTGTATTCCTTGTGCGTCACCTTGTCGGCGGGGTGATTGTTTGCATCGGTCTTGCCCTCAAGCTTGAGGCTCGTGAGCGTGGTGGGCAGAGTGCCTGCCTCGTCCTTAAAGACATCGCCGCACTCATCGCAAGACCAATACTCGGCCATGCTTCTTGTGCCGCAGGTACCGGCGGTGGGCTCATGGTAGGTCAGCGGCATTTTGTGTGTCGTGAGCTTTGCGAGCTTGCAGGCCTCCACTGTGGTCACATTTATGCCATCGGCATCGGAATAGCAATAGCCGCAGGTATTGCACTTGTAGTACCTGATATTGCCCTCATGTGCGCAGGTGGGCTCGGTTGCAGGAACCTCAAACAAATTCTGTCCAAGCACATGGCTTGCGCATGCGGCCTTGACGGTGAGCGTTACGACCTTGCTCTTCTCGACATCCTTTGCGACCGTTCTGCCGGCGAATGTTCCCCTCCAGTAAACGACACAGCGGATATCCATCGTCTGCTGAACATTAGTAATGGTCAAATAATTGCCGGTGCCGAGCGTTGCCCCGTCAAACAGTGCAAGAAACTCGTCAATTGTCTTGGTGTACAAAAGCTTGTCATCATTGACCTTGCTGTTGTCGTACCAAATGTACTGAAGCGGTGCGGTAGCTTCGGCGTTTTCCGCCTGAATCGAAAATTCGGCAGTCCCTCCCGCTTGAACTGTGACGCCGGTCGGCTGGCTTTTGATCGTTGTTTTGCCGAGTGCAAATGCGTTTATCGGCAGAAGCGAGAACACCATAACAATCGCCAGCGTCAGACTAAACAGTCTTTTCTTCATGTTATTCCTCCTCCGTATATGCACATAAATTATGTTAAATGTAATACAAAGACATTATATATTTTTCACCTCTTGACTTCAAGTTTTTTCGGTCGGAGCGTAAAATACCGTCATAGTGTACATATTCGCAAAAAACTTTTTGTGCATTTATTAAAATTCGGTGTTGACAACGCCGCTTTAAAGTGCTATACTGCGTCCATTGAAACCGATGATTAAGAGTAGTAAGCTTTTCGGAAACTCACAGAGAGCCGTTGGTGCTGGGAATACGGCAGTGAAAGAAACGCTGAATGGACTTATGAGGGCAACCGAAAGCGGAAAGATCCGTTAGTAGTAGTTGACGGGGCGTGCCCGTTACAGTCACGAGCTGCATGTCAGTGCAGGTTAAGCGGATGAGTTTTTCATCAATTTGGGTGGCACCGCAGAATTTGTTTATTCTGTCCCATACTTCTTCGGAAGTATGGGACTTTTTGTTTTTTGGAGGATGTTATGTTTATACTTAAAAGACGATGGCGTGTCCGGCGCAGCTTCGATAAAACACACTAAACCATTTAACAAAAATTAAGGAGATCTAATCATGAAAAAGTTTGTTGCTATAATTCTTGCTGTTGTTCTTTGCCTTTCCGTCTGCGCATGCGGCGCTAAGGACTCGTCCGTTCCCGTCATCGGTATCTGCCAGTACGGCGAGCACGGCTCGCTCGACAACTGCCGTGAAGGCTTCATCCAGGGGCTCAAGGACGCAGGCCTCGTTGAGGGTACCGACTTCGTCATCGACTACCAGAATGCAAGCTTCGATGACAACATCGACAATCAGATTGCCCAGAGCTTCGCAGCTAAAGATGTTTCTCTTATGTGTGCTATCGCAACTCCTTCCGCAGTTGTCTGCTATGCAGCAGCTGAGGAGAAGGACATCCCCGTTATCTACACCGCAATAAGCGATCCCGAGCAGGCTAAGCTCACCAGCGGCAACATCACCGGCACCTCCGACAAGCTCCCCGTTGACGCTCAGCTCGAACTCATCCGTGCTATCCAGCCGGACGCCAAGACCATCGGCATTGTCTACACCACCAGCGAACCAAACTCCGTTTCTACCATCGCAGAGTACAAAGAGAAGGCTCCCAACTACGGCTTCACCATCGAGGCTATCGGCGTTACCGCAGGCGCTGAGGTCACTCAGGCTGTTGACACCCTCATCAGCAAGAAGGTCGACTGCCTGAGCAACCTTACCGACAACAATGTCGTCGGCGTTCTCTCCTCCGTTCTCGAAAAGACCAACGCCGCAAAGATCCCCGTATACGGCAGCGAGATCGAGCAGGTAAAGAAAGGCTGCGTCGCTTCCGCAGGCATCGACTATGTTGAGCTTGGCAAGATGACCGGCGAGATGGCCGCAAAGGTCCTCAAAGGTGAGGCCACCGCAGAGTCCATGCCTTACAAGTCCGTTACCGACTTTGCTTACTATGTTAATTCCGACGCACTCAAGGAAATGGGTCTTACTCTCCCCTCCTCCATCGCCGACACTGCGATCGAGGCAAAATAATTTCGGAGTTTTTGAAAAATGCTTGATATGATAATCGGCACGTTGACGCAGGGCTTAATTTATGCCCTGCTGTCATACGGCATATACATTACATATAAAATACTCGACTTCCCCGACCTCACGGTCGACGGCTCGTTTCCGCTCGGCGCTGCGGTGACGGCTGTGCTGCTGGTAAAGGGCTTTAACCCTTACTTGACGCTGCTCATCGCCATGGCAGCCGGTGCGCTTGCAGGTCTTGCAACGGGAATTATCCATGTCCGTCTCAAGGTAAGAGATCTGCTTGCAGGCATCATCACGATGACCGCTCTGTTCTCGATAAATCTTCAGATCGGCGGCTCGAACCTCTCGGTCGAGCGTGGCATTGACACCATCTTCACCGCACAACCCACGATGCTTCTGTTCGGCTCGGTGTCGCTCATGTACCGCAAGCTCATCGTTGCGTTTATCCTTGCGCTTATCTTCAAGCTTCTGCTTGATGCGTACCTCAAGACCAAGAGCGGTATGCTGCTGCGTGCCGTCGGCGATAACTCCGCCCTCGTCACAAGCCTTGCTAAGGATAACGGCCGTGTGAAGATACTCGGCCTTGTGCTTGCAAACGCACTCGTTGCGCTTTCCGGCGCAATAGTCTGCCAGGAGCAGCGCAGCTTCTCGGCCACCATGGGCACAGGTCAGATGGTATTCGGCCTTGCAACGGTCATCATAGGCACAACGCTGTTCAGGAAGCTCGACTTTGTCAAGGGTACCACCGCCGTTGTCATAGGCAGCATTCTTTACAAGGCCTGCATTCAGATAGCGATAGTAGCCGGACTTCCGGCAAATCTTCTGAAGCTCGTTACCGCCGTACTGTTCCTCATTATTTTGGTTCTCGGCGGCATGAAAGGCAAGGTGACGCAAAGTGCTTGAGCTTAAAAACATCTCGAAAACCTATAACCCCGGCACGGTCACCGAAATGTGCCTGTTTAAAGACTTTGAGCTTGCCGTTAAGGACGGCGAATTTGTCTCCGTCGTCGGCAGCAACGGCAGCGGCAAGACCTCGATGCTCAACATCATCTGCGGCTCCATCCCCATTGACAGCGGTGACTGCCTCATCGGCGGCGAGAGCATCAACAAGCAGAAGGATTTTGTGCGCTACAAAAAGATAGGCCGTGTTTACCAGAACCCCTCCATGGGTACCTGCCCGAACATGACCATTTTAGAAAACCTCTCCCTTGCCGACAACAAGGGCAAGCACTTTGGACTCGGGATGGGCGTTTCCAAAAAGCGCATCAATGATTATAAGCAGATGCTCTCCGCTCTCGGCCTCGGGCTTGAGGATAAGCTCAATGTCAAGATGGGCTCGCTGTCCGGCGGTCAGCGTCAGGCAGTCGCACTTTTAATGGCGACGATGACCCCGCTCGACTTTCTCATCCTCGATGAGCACACGGCGGCGCTCGACCCGCACACGGCGGATATTATCATGGAGCTTACAGACAAGATAGTGCGTGAGAAAAAGCTCACTGCGATCATGGTCACGCACAACCTGCGCTACGCCGTTGAGTATGGCTCAAGGCTCATCATGATGGATAAGGGACACATCGTCCTCGATGTCGACGGCGAGAAAAAGAAAAACACCAAAGTCGAGGATATCCTCGATCTGTTCACCAGCATCTCAATCGAGTGCGGTAACTGAAGCTCATATCCGCTCCCCTTGGTACATATACATTGAGTATGTGAGCCAGGGGGAGTGGTGTATGTGCATACAAATATCGAGGAACGCGCCTGCGATCTGGCGGTGTACATTATTGAGAACAAGGCTACCGTCCGTGCAGCGGCAAAGCAGTTCGGGATCTCCAAAAGCACCGTACACAAGGATCTCACAGAGAGACTGAAAACAGTTAACCCCGCGCTGTATCATCAGGTGCGGGAGCTGCTTGATATCAACAAGGCCGAGCGCCATATCCGCGGCGGCATGGCGACAAGAAGAAAATATAAGGGCAGATAGGCAGGTCATGACCTGCCTATTTTTCGTATTATTTATCATATATCGGGCAAACTAATGTCGGTGATAAAATGACTAAAAAGATAGGCAGGCAGACCCTGAAGCTTCAATATCCGCCGACCATTGCGACGACCGCTGCGGTCGTTGGGCAGAAAGAGGGTCAAGGGCCGCTCAAGCGATACTTTGACTATATCTCGTACGACTCGTACTTCGGCGAAAAGACTTGGGAGAAGGCGGAGACGGCCATGCTCAAGCAGTGCTTTTCACTGTGCTGCGATAAGGGCAAGCTCACTCCTACGGAACTGGATTTCATTTTCTCCGGCGACCTGCTAAATCAGTGCGTGGGCTCGGCGTTTGCGATGAAGGACAGCAACATCCCCTACTTTGGGCTTTACGGCGCTTGCTCGACGATGGGTGAAGCGCTAACGCTCGGTGCCATGACCATTGACGGCGGTTTTGCCTCCACAGTCTGTGCCCTTACAAGCTCGCACTTTTGCTCGTCCGAGCGGCAGTACCGCTTCCCTCTTGAGTACGGCGGTCAGCGCACGCCCACGGCACAGTGGACGGTCACGGGCTCGGGCGCTGCGATACTCAAAAGCAGCGGAAACGGGCCGTTTATCACGCATGTGACCCCGGGCAAAATCGTCGATGCGGGCATTAAGGACGCAAACAACATGGGCAGCGCCATGGCGCCCTCGGCGTACGAAACGCTCAAGGCGCATTTTGAGGACACGGGCAGGACGCCGGATTACTACGACCTAATCGTCACGGGCGACCTCGGCGTTCTCGGTCACGATACACTGGAGGATCTGTTCCGCCGTGACGGCATGACCCTCGGCAAGCACTACAACGACTGTGGCATTTTGATATTCGACATTCAAAAGCAGGATGTCCACGCAGGCGGCTCGGGCTGCGGCTGCTCGGCTTCGGTTTTTGCCTCGTATATCATGCGGGGCCTTGCCGACGGCTTCTGGAGCAAGGTGCTTTTTGCGCCGACGGGTGCGCTCATGTCGCCGACGAGCGCCCAGCAGGGCGACAGCATCCCGGGCATCTGCCACGCCGTGGCGATAGAAAAAACGCTGTAAGGTGATTAAATGGACTTTTTAGATTATCTCAAAGCATTTGCCGTCGGCGGAGTTTTATGCGCTGTCGGTCAGATTTTGATCGACAAAACCAAGCTCACGCCTGCAAGGATATTGACGGCGTATGTCGTCGCCGGTGTCGTCCTCGGTGCGGTGGGGCTTTATCAGCCGCTCGTTGACTGGGCGGGTGCCGGTGCGACCGTTCCGCTGACGGGCTTCGGAAACACGCTTGCCAAGGGCGTTAAGCAGGCAGTCGAAAATGACGGGCTTCTCGGCGTATTCACCGGCGGCTTCACCGCCTCGGCAGCCGGCATCTGCGCCGCCGTTTTCTTCGGCATCCTTATTGCACTGATATTCAAACCCAAAGAGAAAAAATAACAGGCTTATCAACTGATAAGCCTGTTATTTTTATCTGTCGCAATTGTCGCCATAGTTAATTTCATCAACGGTTTTAAATACCACAACATCGTCTGAGCCACACAGTTGGGACACAAGATACTTTGCTAAATAGCAGTCATCATCTTTGAGCAGCACAGTTATACGGTTATTAACATCATCTATTCCGACACTGACCTCATTCGGTGCAACACATTTTACGCCCGATACCATGAGGAAAAACCAATTCCTATTAATTTTATCGCACAGCTCCTCGAGGTGCAGCCATGAGTAATCACATTGATAGAAAGTGACGGGGAATTTGCCGAACAGGCTCAGTATATATGCTTGGTTCTCCGGTGTGTTTTCTGTCAGTCCGACCATTATCTTATCCGTCTCAAAATCATAATAGCATGTTCCGAAGTACGGAACTTGATGTCTATAAAGCGCATACCATGCCGCATTTGCTCTATCGAGTTGTCTCGACTGATCATAAGTTATATCTACACAGCTGTCATCGGCAGCAAAATCGGGTCTGCCTCCATCGTTCATTACATGGTACTGATATGCAACAGCTTTGCTCGAATCGCACAGCTCGTTGACTAAGTACACGCCAAGATAGCACTTAGCATCTTTAAAAGCAACGACTATGCGGTTTTCAGGCTCATATATATAGTACCCATCAACGCCTGATACCTTGAGAAAAAAACGATTTCTGTATAACTTGTCAAGCAAATTTTGAAGATACTGCTGCGAATAGTCGCACTTGAAAAAAGTAACCTCAATATCGCCAAAAAAACTTTGTATCTTCTCACGGTTTTGAAGGCTATCCTCTGTCAAGCCCACCATTGTTTTGTCAGTTTCATAATCGTAGTAGCATGTTCCGAACCACGGAAGCTTTTCTTCAAACAAATCATAGTATATTTGATATACTTTGTGCATCATGTCCGCCTGCTCTGGAGTTGGCCCGCTGCCGTAACACCCGTCAGAGTTGCTGTCCACAACGACTGTACTTGGCTCAAATTTAATATCATTTTCTTTGACATATTGCTTGAGCTGGAGATGCACAGCTGATACACCGATGGCAAGCACCATGCAGGCGGCGGCAATGGAGGCGGTTATGCGGTACGGTGCGGGCAGGCGGTTTCTTTTCGGTTTATAGTCGACCGCAGCAGACACGAGGCCATCGTCGATGAAGCTCATTGCTGCGGAAAGCGTAGATGTTTTCAACAGTAAATACCCTCCTTTTTAAGAAAAGCCCTCAGGCGGTTTCGGGTGTGGTACAGCATGCTTTTGACCTTGCTTTCGGAAAACGAATAGCGCTCGGCAATGTCGGCAACGGTGTCAAAGAAATAGTATCGCCGGATAAAAACATTGCGGCCATCGGCCTTTTCCTGCCGGAGAAAGCGGCTTAGAAGCTTGCCGAGCTCCTCAAGCTCCGGCTCGGGTGCGGTATGCAATACCTCCTCAAGCTCCGAGAGCGGCACCGTGACATTGCCGTTTCGCTTTTGCGCCGTGTTATAGTCGAGCCTTTTGAGCGATAAATTGCGGACTATTTTACACAAAAACGCCGTGAAATTATTCGGTCTGGTCGGTGGAATGGTGTTCCACACACTTAAATAGGCATCGCTCACGCACTCCTCGGCATCCTCGTCGCTCGACAGAATGTTGCTTGCCAAGCTGCGGCACAGCTTGCCGTATTTTTTATCGGTCTCGTCTATCGCCTGCTCACTGCGGGCAAAGTACAGTTCAATGATCGCCGGGTCATCCATGCATTCACCTCCCCTTCTTACAATAATACAAAAGGCCTTTCACCCAATAAGTACGGTTTTGGGCTTCAAGGTCGCAGGGTATCTGTAATAAATATGTACGCGGAAGCGCTTACGGGGACAATTGAGCGTAAAAAAATCAGCCCATCTAACGATGAGCTGATTTTACAATTAAAAATTACTGCTGTGCAGCTGCGGCCTTGCCGGCTTCGAGAGCCTTCATGTTGCCTGCAAGGAACTTTGCCTTGCGCTCGCCGAGCTCGATGCGAATTGCTTCGCTCATGAGTTCGTCGCTGCAAACAGGAGCCTTCTGAAGCAGTGCGCCCAGGATAGCGACATTTGCGCCCTTGGGGTTGCCGACTTCCTCAGCGATACGGGTCGCATCGCAGTAAACGACATCGATGTCGTCACGCTCTGCCTTGCGGTCGATGAGGGAGCTGTTGATAACGAGGGTGCCGCCGGGCTTGACATGGGACTCGAACTTGTCCAGAGAAGGACGGTTCATTGCGACAACGACATCAGCCTTGTCGACCAGAGGAGAAGCAACGGGAGCATCGCTTACGATGACGGAGCAGTTAGCGGTACCGCCACGCATCTCGGGGCCGTAGGAAGGCAGCCAGGAGACATGCTTGCCGTCGAGCATGCAAGCCATTGCAAGGAACTTACCGATCAGGAGCATGCCCTGACCGCCGAAGCCTGCGAATATAAACTCTTTTTTCATATTATTCGGCCTCCTTGTCTTTCTTTACGCCGAGAGGATAGTAAGGAATCATGTTCTCTTCAAGCCACTTCATTGCCTCAACAGGAGACAGGCCCCAGTTGGTCGGGCAGGTGGAAAGAACCTCGATCAGGCAGAAGCCCTTGCCCTGCATCTGATAGGTGAAAGCCTTCTTTATTGCTCTCTTGGTCTTGTTGATGTTCATGTTGTTGTTGACTGCGCAACGCTCAATGTAGTAAGAGCCGGGGATGGTTGCGAGCATCTCGGAGATACGGATAGGAGCGCCGCACCATGCTTCGTCACGACCCTTGGGAGAAGTGGTGGTCTTCTGGCCTACGAGAGTGGTAGGAGCCATCTGGCCGCCGGTCATGCCGTAAATTGCGTTGTTGACAAAGATAGTGGTGATATGCTCGCCACGGTGTGCTGCGTGAACGATCTCAGCAGTACCGATAGAAGCGAGGTCGCCGTCGCCCTGGTAGGTGAACACGAGGGTGTTGTCGCCGACAACACGCTTTGCGCCGGTTGCGCATGCGGGTGCACGGCCGTGAGCGGCTTCGTACATATCGCAGTTAAAGTAATCATATGCAAAGACGGAGCAGCCGACAGGTGCTACGCCGATGACCTTACCTTCTTCGATAACGCCTTCCTTGATGAGCTCATCAATGGACTCAGCTACCAGACGGTGGATAATGCCGTGGTTGCAGCCGGGGCAGTAGTGGAAAGTCTTGTCGGTAAGGAGTTTGGTTTTCTCAAATACTACGGACATTTTACATACCCTCCTTCATGCTCTTGATCTTTGCGACGATCTCGTCGGTGGTGGGCATCTCGCTGCCCAGATGACCGAAGAAATCAACAGGCTTTGCGCCGTTGATTGCGAGCTTGACATCCTCGAGCATCTGGCCTTCGTTCAGCTCTACATCGAGAACTGCCTTGACGCCGTCTGCGCAAGCTGCCTTCTTGACTGCATCGTACGGGAAAGGCCATACGGTGATCGGGCGAACCAGACCGACCTTAATGCCTTCTTCTCTGAGCTGGTCGATAGCGGACTTTGCGATACGGGCAACAGTACCGAAAGCGGTGATGACATACTCTGCGTCCTCAAGCTTGTACTCTTCCCACATCTGCTCGTTTGCTCTAACCTCTGCGTACATCTTCTGAAGCTCAGCGTTATGTACGGACAGGGACTCGGTGTCGATGTAAATGGAGTTGATAACGCCGCGCTTTGCAGGATCGTCGCCGGGCTTCCAGCCGGTGCAAGCCCAGGGCTTCTTCTCGGGGTCGATCTTGAAGTCGACGAAATCGGGCATCTCAACAGGCTCCATCATCTGAGCGATGATACCGTCTGCGATGAAAAGTACGGGAATGCGGTACTTCTCTGCCTTGTCGTATGCAAACATCATGATATCAACTGCTTCCTGAACGGAGGAGGGTGCGTAGGTCAGCAGGTGGTAGTCACCGTTACCGCCGCCCTTAACTGCCTGGAAGTAGTCGCCCTGGGAAGCCTGAATGTTGCCGAGGCCGGGGCCACCACGCATAACATTGAGGATGACACAGGGAAGCATTGCGCCTGCGCAGTAAGAGATACCTTCCTGCTTCAGGGAGATGCCGGGGCTGGAGGAAGAAGTGATCGCACGGGCGCCGGTGCCGGCTGCGCCGTAGATCATATTGATAGCTGCGACTTCGGACTCTGCCTGCAGGAAGCAGCCGTTTACTTCGGGATCGAACATACGGGCAGACATATACTCAGGGATCTCAGTCTGCGGGGTGATCGGATAGCCGAAGAAATAACGAGCGCCGGCTCTGATGGCGGCCTCTGCGATAGCTTCGCTACCCTTCATAAGCTGTTTTGCCATTTTCTATTTTCCTCCTTAATCCTTCTCGATACGGATCACCACATCGGGGCATGTGCGTGCGCAGGATGCGCAGCCGATGCACTCCTCGGGTTTTACAACCTCTGCCGGGTGATAGCCTTTTGCGTTGATTTTTGCCTTGGAAAGTTCAATGCAGCCCTTGGGGCAGGCTCTTGCACAGAGACCACAGCCCTTGCACAGGTCTTCATTGATGGTTACCTTTACCATTTTGCTACCTCTTTTCTTTATTTTGCTTTTATTTTGCCAACTATATAAAAACCGCATAAAGCGGGGGCGCGCATATTAGTGCTTAAAATTCTTCTGCGGATCGACGGTATGCAGTCCGTACTTTATGTAAGAATCCCAGTCACGGTGCATGTACATGTCTATCGCAATGGGCGTGCCGATGTACTTCGGGTCGTGACCCTCGGCAAGGAACTTATCCAGCAGCGCCTTTTTGCCGGTGGTGTACGCCACGGGGATACCGGTACGGTCGGAGACCTCCTTGAGCATCTTGTATCCGTCACGCAGCTCCTCCTCGCCGGTCTCGGTCGCAAGGTTCGTGTTATTTATCATGCCGGTGATCTTGAGCCTTGAATGCTTAGCCATGCCCTCCTGAAGTCTTATAAGCTTATCTACGGTGCCCGAGAGGGGTCTGCGGATATTGACGACATTTAAGACCTCAAGCTGATCCTCGGTCATATCGTCAAAATCTGACTTATATCTGCCGAGCGCCGTTGCGCCGACATCGTCGCCGCCGACATCGAAGACGACCGTGTCCCAATCAAGAACGAAAGCGGAAGCGACCTCAGCGGGAAGCGAAAGCGTCTCGATACCCGAGCAGGCGTAGTTCGGGGAAACGAGTCTTATTTCCTTCTGCTCGACAAGCTTACCGCGCTCGGTCAGGCGGAAGTATGTGTTGACCATATCAAGGTCGATAAGCTCGGTGCGCTCACCTCTTGCCGCTGCCTGAATTGCGAAGTTCAGCGCCAGCTCACTTTTGCCGCTGCCGTAATTTCCTATAAGGACTTTTACTTTCTTCATTGGACATGCCCCTTCTAGTCCAGTATATGTACCTACTGGATCGAATATATTTTAACATCATGAAATTTTTCCGTCAATAATGTAAACCGTATTTTTGCAAATATTCTGCCGCAAAAATCGCCAAAAATTACTCTGTTTTTTTGTTTATTTAGTCAATAGATATATTTTTCACACATTTTTGCGCTCATTTAAGTGCATTTTTCGCTTTTATTCCTGTTCAGTCCGCAAATGCAGACATAATTGGCAGTTTTTAGCTCAGACCGTATTTTTGCCGAAAAAAGTATAAATGTTTGTTGTACAAAGGCTTTTTGCGTGGTATCATATAGACAAATTCACGAAAAAAGGAGTGCCACAAATGGTCTGTCCGTATTGCGGAAAGGAAATGGAAGCAGGCTTCATCCAGTGCCGTGACGGCGTTACATGGACGCCGAAAAAGCAGTTTCTCCCTTCCCTGTCGTTCCTCGGTAAGGGTGCAGTCAGTCTCGAAAACGGTGCTGCGGATAACTCGTCATCGGTGTATGCATACAACTGCAACGAGTGTAAAAAGGTGATTATTGAATACACCGGCCAGTGAATAGTGAATAGTGAAAAAGTAAAATCGGCAAGCACTGTTTGTGCTTGCCGATTCCTGGTGGAGAATAGCAGACTCGAACTGCTGACCTCTCGCGTGTGAGGCGAGCGCTCTAACCAGCTGAGCTAATTCTCCGCAGCTAGTTGATTATAACATCACCGTTGCAGTTTTTCAAGTACAAATTTCAAAGAAAAGAGGCGGAGCATATCCGCCTCTTTTCCTATTCACTTACTTGATGGAGAAGAATGCGTTCTTGCCGGGGTACTGGGCTGCGTCGAAGAGCTCCTCCTCGATGCGCAGAAGCTGATTGTACTTGCAGACACGGTCGGTGCGGGACGGTGCGCCGGTCTTTATCTGACCTGCGTTCACGCCGACGGAGATATCTGCGATGGTGGTGTCCTCGGTCTCGCCGGAGCGGTGGGAGACGACTGCAGTCCAGCCTGCACGGTGTGCCATCTGGATTGCATCAAGGGTCTCGGTCAGAGTGCCGATCTGGTTGAGCTTGATGAGAACGGAGTTTGCTGCGCCGAGCTCGATGCCCTTCTTGATGCGCTCGGTGTTGGTGACGAACAGGTCGTCGCCGACGATCTGGATCTTGTGGCCGAGGGTCTTGGTCATGAGCTGCCAGCCCTCCCAGTCGTTCTCGCCCATGCCGTCCTCGATAGAGATGATGGGGTACTTCTCAACGAAGTCAGCCCACATGTCGACCATCTGCTTGCTGGTCATGACGGTGCCTCTCTTGGGCAGGTGGTAGCACTTATCTTCTTCGTTATACCAGTCGGAAACAGCGCCGTCGATGGCTATCATGAAGTCCTCGCCGGGCTTGTAGCCGGACTTTTCGATCGCAGTGACAAGAGCCTTGAGTGCGTCCTCATCGGAGTCGAGATTGGGTGCATAACCGCCCTCATCGCCCACGCCGGATGCGGGAACGACCTTCTTGAGGGTGTGGAAAACCTCTGCGCACATACGCAGTGCTTCCTTCCAGCTCGTTGCGCCGACGGGCATGATCATGAACTCCTGAATGTCGACATTCGAGCCGGTCGCATGTGCGCCGCCGTTGAGAACATTCATCATCGGGCAAGGCAGGGTCTTTGCGTTCACGCCGCCGATGTAGTTATACAGGCTCTGGCCGGTGACCTCGGCTGCTGCACGGGCGCATGCAAGAGATACGCCGAGGATGGCGTTTGCGCCGAGACGGGTCTTGTTGGGAGTACCGTCTATCTCGATGAGCATTTTGTCGATGCCGGTCTGGTCAAGGACATTCAGTCCGACCATAGCCTCGGCTATCTCGCCGTTAACATTCTCAACTGCCTTGGTAACGCCCTTACCGCCGTAACGGCTTTTGTCGCCGTCACGCAGCTCGCATGCCTCGTACATACCGGTGGAAGCGCCCGAGGGGACTGCCGCACGGCCGACGGTGCCGTCATCGAGTGTGACCTCGACCTCAACGGTGGGATTGCCTCGTGAGTCAAGGATCTCTCTTGCCATCACATCGACGATTTCAAAATACTGCTTCATTATCGTTTCTCCTTACAAGTTATTTTATAAGACTTACGCCGTTCATTTCCGACGGCTTTTCTATGCCCATGATCTCAAGTATCGTCGGGGCGATATCGGCAAGCCTGCCGCCCGACTTGAGTGTTACACCGACCTTGCATACTGCAAAAGGCACGGGATTTGTGGTATGTGCTGTGTTCACCTTGCCGTCTTTGAACATACAATCGGCGTTTCCGTGGTCGGCAGTGACCAAAAGCACGGTATCGCTTTGCGCTTTAACGGCATCATACACCCTGCCCATGCACCCGTCAACCGTTTCGACGGCTTTTACCGCCGCTTCCATGACGCCGGTGTGGCCGACCATGTCGCAGTTTGCAAAATTGCAGACTATGAGCTCATACTCTCCGCTTTCTATCGCCGCTATCAGCTTATCGGCGACCTCAACGGCACTCATCTCGGGGATGAGGTCATATGTCGCAAACTGCTTGGGCGACGGCACAAGGCAGCGTTCCTCGCCCACCTCGGGCTTTTCGACGCCGCCGTTAAAGAAAAATGTCACATGTGCATATTTCTCGGTCTCGGCTACACGAAATTGCTTATAGCCTTTTGCGCTCACGACAGTGCCGAGGGTGTTTTCAATGGTTTCGGGCGGGAATGCGATTGGGATATCGAGGTTTTCGTCATACTGTGCCGTGCAGACGAAGCTCAGCGGGTACACGGTCTTTCTGCGCTCAAAGCCGTCAAAGTCCGGCAGGTTGAGCGCCCATGTGATCTCTCTTGCACGGTCGGGACGGAAGTTCATGAAAATGACGCTGTCGCCCTCATTCACCGCACCGTCACGGCAGCAGACAACGGGCTCGACAAACTCGTCACTGACATCGGCGGCGTAGCTTTCCTCGACCGCCTTGACGGGGTTGGGCTCAAATTTACCTTCGCCGCAGACGATGGCGTTATACGCCTTCTCTACCCTGTCCCAGCGTTTGTCACGGTCCATTGCGTAAAATCTGCCTTGCAGGGTAGCAATTCTTGCGTTGCCGAGCTGTTCGCACTTATCGGCAAGCTGCTTTACATAGCCCGCTCCGCTTCTGGGCGGCACATCACGGCCGTCAAGGAAGCAGTGGACATAGACCTTATCCAAGCCACGGCGCTTTGCCATGTCCAGAGCCGCAAAAATGTGGCTTATATGGCTGTGCACACCGCCGTCGGACAACAGTCCCATAAAATGCAGCGCCTTGCCGTTTTGCTTTGCAGCATCCATGGCATCCACATATGCAGGGTTTTCAAAGAAGTCGCCGTCCTGAATCGACTTTGTTATCTTCGGCAGATCCTGAAACACGACACGGCCTGCACCGATATTCGTGTGGCCGACCTCGGAGTTGCCCATCTGCCCCTCCGGCAATCCCACATCAAGGCCAGAGGCGGAAAGCTGCGTGTACGCATTCTCGGCAAAGAGCATGTCGAGATTGGGCGTTTTCGCAACGGATATTGCATTGTACTCCGAGGCGGGTGCAATTCCGAAGCCGTCCATTATAACCAGTACCGCTTTACTCATTTTCTGCCCCCGTAGCGGCGATTATCGTTGCAAAGTCAGCAGGCTTGAGCGATGCTCCGCCTATGAGGCCGCCGTCAATGTCCGGCATGGCGAGCAGCTCGGCTGCGTTCTTGGCGTTCATGCTGCCGCCGTAAAGAATGCTGACGCTTCTTGCGGGGCGTGCTCCGTAAACTTCTCTTATTATTGAGCGGATCTCACCGCATACCTCCTCGGCCTGCTCGGCGGTAGCAGTCTTTCCGGTTCCTATCGCCCAAATGGGCTCGTAGGCTATGATGCAGCGGCGAAGTCCGGCAGTGTCGATGCCCGCAAGTGCCGCACGAACCTGATAGCTTATGTGAGCCATGGTAAGTCCGGCCTCACGCTGCTCGAGCGACTCGCCCACGCAGATGATGGGGCTTACGCCGTGCTCGAGAAGCTTCTTGGTCTTGCAGTTTACATCAAGGTCGGTTTCATTGTGATAAGCTCTGCGCTCGGAGTGGCCGACGATGCAAAACTTTGCACCGACATCGGCAAGCTGGGATGCGGAGACCTCACCGGTATATGCGCCCTTGTCGTGGCAGGAGACATCCTGCGCACCGCAGGCTATCTTGACCTCCTTGCCCGCTCTTATCATAGCGGGAACATTGACTGCCGGAACGCACAGCACCGTCTCACAGGTCTTTGTCTTGGGAAGCAGGGGCTTGAGTTCCTCGATAAAGGGCTTGATATCACTCACGAGCATATTCATCTTCCAATTGCCCGCAATGACCGTTTTTCTGTACTTGGTATTCATGGAATGACTTCCTTTCTTATTTGTCAAGCAGGCAGGCAACACCCGGCAGCTCCAGTCCTTCAAGGAACTCAAGTGATGCGCCGCCGCCTGTGGAAATATGCGTCATCTTATCTGCAAAGCCGAGCTTTTCGACAGCCGCAGCAGAGTCTCCGCCGCCGACTATGGTTATAGCGCCGGAGTCGGCAAGAGCCTGTGCCATTGCCTTGGTGCCCTTAGCGAATGCGTCAAACTCAAATACGCCCATGGGGCCGTTCCAAACGACCGTGCCTGCGTTTTTGATAGCGTCAGAGAACAGCTCGATGGTTTTGGGACCGATGTCCATGCCCATCCAGCCGGCAGGCATAGCCTTGATATCGACTATCTCGCTGTCGCAGTCGGCCTTAAATTCATTGCCGACGGCGGTGTCGACAGGCAGCAGCAGCGAAACGCCGTTGCGCTTTGCCTTCTCGATCATCTCAAGAGCATAGTCGAGTTTGTCGGCTTCAAGCAGAGAGTTGCCTATCTCGTAGCCCATTGCCTTTATAAATGTGTAGGCCATGCCGCCGCCGATGATAACGGTGTCGGCCTTTTCAAGCAGATTGTTGATAACGCCTATCTTGTCGGAGACCTTGGCGCCGCCGAGAACTGCGACAAAAGGGCGCTTCGGGTCGTCAAGAGCCTTGCCCATTACCGACAGCTCCTTTTCAACGAGCAGGCCTGCGTATGCGGGAAGGTACGCCGCAACGCCTGCGGTGGATGCGTGTGCACGGTGCACCGTGCCGAAAGCGTCGGAGACATAGACCTCGGCCATGTCGGCAAGAGCCTTTGCAAAGTCTGCGCCGTTTTTCTCCTCACGGATATCAAAGCGCAGGTTCTCAAGCAACATTATCTCGCCCGGCTTCAATGCTGCGGCCTTGGCCTTGGCGTCATCGCCGATGATATCATTTGCAAAAATGACCTTCTGACCGAGAAGCTCGGAAAGGCGCTCGGCAACGGGAGCAAGCGTCAGCTTCGGCTTCCACTCTCCCTTGGGCTTGCCGAGGTGGGAGCACGCTATCACGGCTGCGCCGTTTTCAAGCAGATACTTGATCGTAGGCAGTGCGGCAACTATGCGCTTATCGCTGGTTATCGCTCCTGTTTCCTTGTTCTGGGGTACATTGAAGTCACAGCGCAGCAGCACCTTCTTTCCCCGAACATCGGCATCGAGAACGCTTTTTTTGTTGTAATTCATTTTTTGATCTCCCTTCCGTCAAGTGATCTGAATTTATTTGATAAGCCGAAAACCGGCTCAGTCGGCACTCATAGAGCCTTCCCCGTTTAATCCCGGGAAGCCCTGCTGCCGCAGCGCCTCATAGGCGAGTATTGCGGCGGAGTTGGATAAATTGAGGCTTCTTGCCTCGCTTCTCATGGGTATTCTTATGCAGCGGTCACGGTATTTTTCACGCAGCCACTCGGGCAGCCCCGCAGTTTCCTTGCCGAGCATGATTGTCACATCCTCGGTCGTGAAGTCGGCCTCGGCATACGAGCGAGGGGCTTTTGTAGTCGCAAGCCAAAGGTTCTCATCGCCGTTTTTGGCAAAATAATCGTCCAAGTTCTCATACACATTTATATCCACCAGCCACCAGTAATCAAGTCCCGAGCGCTTGACGGCTTTATCGGATATATCAAAGCCCAAGGGCTTTATAAGATGCAGCCTTGCGCCCGTAACGGCACAGGTGCGGGCTATTGCGCCGGTATTATGCGGTATCTCCGGCTCGACCAATACGATGTTCAACATTTAGCTTTACCCGATTCGTATCTTTTTAACTGTTCTTTACTGCATTTTAGCACATTTTCTTTAAAAAAAATGCACTTTTTTATGAATTATTATATTTGTTGCATTTTCGACAATTTTTTGTTATATTCAAAGCTGTAAAGTGCTTAACAAACAGCAAACTGCACATTCAAAGAAGGTCTGTTATGATTTGCAACGACTGTCCGAGGCATTGCGGACAAATTAGAGACGATAATACCGCTGCCGGCGTGTGCCGCTCTCCGAGGCTGCTGCGCATCGCAAGAGCCGCCCCGCACTACGGCGAGGAGCCGTGCATAAGCGGCGAGTGCGGCTCGGGAACGGTGTTTTTTTCCGGCTGCAACCTGCGCTGCGTGTTCTGCCAGAACCACGAGATAAGCCGTGGTAAAGTCGGCAAAACCGTTTCGGTCGAAAGATTGAGCGATATTTTTCTTGAGCTTCAGGACAAGGGTGTGCACAACATTAACCTTGTCACCGGATCGCACTATGTGCCCGAGATAGTCTCGGCACTTGAACGGGCAAAGCTCACTATCCCCGTTGTGTGGAACAGCTCCGGCTACGACAGTGTCGAGATGCTGCGGAGATTAGACGGGCTCGTGCAAATTTACATGCCCGACCTTAAATATCTCTCGTCGGAGGCCGCCAAGCGCTACTCCGCAGCACCTGACTACCCCGAGGTCGCCACGGCGGCCATTGACGAAATGTTCAGACAGGTCGGCAAATTTTTGCTTGACGGAAATGATATGCTCAAAAGCGGTGTGCTCATCCGCCATCTTATCCTTCCCGGAAACGAGGATAATTCAAGGGCGGTCATAAAATATGTCGCCGAGCATTACCCGGGTGACAGCGTGCTGTTTTCGCTCATGTGCCAGTTCACGCCCATGCCGAACACGGAGCGCTTCCCCGAGCTTCAAGGCACGGTGTCCAAGGACTTAAACGACAGGCTGTGCGATTACATGGCCGAGTGCGGCATCGAATACGGCTTCTGGCAGGAGCCGGAGTCGGCAACGGATGAGATGATACCCGATTTTGATTTAACGGGAATTTGATCATAGAAAAACATAGGAGGTTCGTTATGAATTACAATGAAATCTTAGCTTCTGCAAGAACTCAGGTCGGTCCCTACTGCAAGGCTTGCCCCGTGTGCAACGGACGAGCCTGCGCAAACGCAATGCCCGGTCCCGGCAGCAAGGTCCCCGGAAACGGCGCTGCCCGCAACTATGACAAGTGGCAGGAAATTTTCGCAAATATGGACACTCTGTGCCCCAACGCCGAGGTGGACACCACCTTCGAGCTGTTCGGTAAAAAGTTCGCTGCCCCCATTTTTGTCGCCCCTCTGGGTGCAGTCAATATGCACTACGGCGACAAGCTCAACGATATCAGCTACAACGGCATCCTTGTCCCCGCCGCTGCCGAATACGGCATCTGCGCCCTGACCGGTGACGGCGTTGACCCCGAGGTCATGAAAAATGCCGCCAAGGACATGGCGAAGGTCGGCGGAATCGGCATCCCGACGATTAAGCCGTGGAACAAGGAGTTTGTTTTTGAAAAGATAGACCTGCTCAACGAGGTCGGCACCTTTGCCGTTGCAATGGATGTTGACGGTGCGGGGCTTCCCTTCCTCAAGGCAATGAACCCCAACGCAGGCTCAAAGTCCGTTGAGGAGATGCGTGAGATAGTAGACCATGCCAAGATGCCGTTTATCATCAAGGGCATCATGACTGTTAAGGGTGCAATGAAAGCAATCGAGGCCGGTGCCGACGCTATCGTTGTATCGAACCACGGCGGCAGAGTTCAGGGCAACACCCCCGCAACCGCCGAGGTCCTGCCCGATATCGTCAAGGCGGTCGACGGCAAGATCAAGGTATTCGTCGACGGAGGTATCCGCTCGGGTGTCGATGTGTTCAAGGCTCTGGCATTGGGCGCTGACGGCGTTCTGATCGGCAGACCCATCGTTCCCTTCGTCTACGCCGAGGGCAAGGAGGGCTTCAAGGTCTACATGGACAAGATAGTCTCCGAGCTCAAGGGTACGATGACCATGTGCGGCACGCCCACTCTCAAGGACATCACCGCAGATAATATTTTCATCGCAAAGTGATCTAATATGCAAAAGCTCATGCTTTGGTTTGTCCAAAGCATGAGCTTTTTTTGTTATTCGGAAACGGGGATGCATATCTCGGTAACGAACTTTTTGGGGTCGTTCGTAACGCCGTAGTCGATGAGCGTTATCTCCCGTGAAAAGCCGCTTATGCGCAGACGGTGCTCTGCTATATACTCTAGCAGCCTGTCGTAGTGCTCGGGAGCCTCGGTGTGGCTTCCGCAGAAGCGCAGGCGGACGCACTGCATCTCGGGAAGCATCAAAGTGTCCTCGTTGTAGATATCCTCATTGTCGAGCATGAGGAAAATGCCGTCATAGCGCCGGGTCTTGCCCTCCACGAGATGCTCTGCGGATATGCCGAGTCCCACCTTGCCGAGAAACACGACGGCTTCGGCGTCGGAGCGGTCGAGCCTGCGTATCGGAGCTTCCATGTCGAGCGCACCGTCTATCTTCATAGCATCGTCCATCCAAACTATGCGGCAGGCAGGTGTTCGGATGAGCGACACAGTGTCTAGCGGCACGGACTGCGCATCGCTGAGCCAATCGAGCCGATGGTCTATCTTTCGCTCGATGCGCTCAAGCTCACGCCGCTTCTTTAGAACCGCCGCCTTTTGCTGGCGCAGCTTTTCCTCGATGCGGCCGATGTCACGGTTTTTAAGAAAATCCTCAATTTCCGAAAGCGGCAGGTCGAGCGCACGCAGATAGCGTATGGTGTTGAGTACCTCGAACTGGCCGACACTGTAATAGCGGTAGCCGGAATCGGGTGAAACATACTCTGGTGTGAGTAACCCGATATTTTCGTAGTGTCTGAGGCTGCTCACGCTGATGTGAAACAGCTTTGACACCTCGCCGATGGGAAAAAGCTTCGTTTTATCCATCCTAAGCCTCCCGTACCGCCGCCTTGCGCCTGAGTATCGCAAAGGCTATGAGACACACGGCAACGGACAGCAGCGAGCCGCCCGCAGTCGCCAAGCCCATTGGGAACAGCGTTGCCGGGAAAAGCTTCGATGTGAGGTACGCTCCCGGGACACGCACGAGCGTGACGGCGAGGATGTTGTGCAAAAACGATATCCCCGATTTGCCGATGGCGCAGAAATAGCCGCTGAAGCTGAAGTGGATGCCCGCAAACATGCAGTCCCAGATATAGCCCCGGAAATACTGCCCGCCGAGGCGTATGGCCTTGGCATCATCCGTAAACAGCGCAACGATCTGGTCTGCCACGAACTGCGTGCTCACGGCGACAACAAGGCCGAAGCTCACGGTGATGATTATTGCATAGCGCAGTGTTTTTATCGCCCGCTCGGGCTTGTTTGCGCCGATATTCTGCGCACCGAGTGCCGACACTGCCGACAGCATCGACGACGGGACGAGAAACAGGAAGCTCATTATCTTCTCCACGATGCCGACCGCCGCCGCATCGTTCAGCCCACGGCGGTTTGCGATAATGGTGATGATAATAAACGCAACTTGGATAAGCCCGTCCTGCATGGCAACCGGCACGCCGATGGACAGAAGCTTGCTCATCTCCGCCCGGCTGGGCTTGAGATCTGATCTTTCAAGCGTAATACTGTGCTTTTTTCTTATAGACACGAGTGCCACTGTCACGCTGACAGCCTGGGAAAGCGTCGTGCCGAGGGCAGCGCCCGTCGGACCGAGGTGCATTGCACCCATGAACAGGTAGTCGAGCGCAATGTTCACGACGCATGCAACGGCGATAAAGTACATGGGCGTTTTGCTGTCGCCCATGCCGCGGAATACGGAGCTTATGATGTTATAAGCCGTTATAAACGGAATGCCTATAAAGCAAACGGTGAGATACGCCGCCGTGCCGCTCACGGCCTGCGCAGGCGTAGACATGACGGAGACGATGGGGTCTACGAGCAAAAGCAGCACGATAGTGAGCGTGACGGACACCGCCATAAATAGTGTCACGGTATTGCCGACAAAGTGCGATGCCTTGCGCTTATCCCCTGCTCCGACGGCTTGACCGATGCTGACGGTCGTACCCATGGCAAGGCCGACTATCATGACGGTCAGCATATGCATGACCTGCGAGCCGACGGAGACTGCGGTCGTGCTCGCAACCCCCTCGTATTGGCCGATTATGAACAGATCCGCCATGCCGTAGAGCGTCTGCAAAAAGTAAGACAGCAGATACGGCAGGGAGAAGAATATCAGGTTTTTGGCGACACTTCCGGTCGTAAGATTTCTTTCCAAGTGCTTGCCTTCTTTGCATCAAAACTGTATATATTATAAACTCTATAACTATTATAGAGTCAAGCTTAAATTAAAAAAGAGACCGAAAATCGGTCTCTTTTCAGCGTTTGCGGCGCTGCGATGTTGAGGGGATGTTCAGCTCTCCCCTGTATTTTGCTATCGTTCGTCGGGAGATGTTCAGCCCCAGCTTTGTGAACATACAGCGGAGCGTCTCGTCGGACAGTGGGTGCTTCTTGTCCTCGTCGGAAATGAAGTTTTGCAGCTGACGCTTTATTGCGCTCGGGGTAACGGCTCCGCCGTCATTGGAGCTTAGGCCGGAGGCGAAAAAGCTGCGCAGGGGCAAAAGCTTGCTGCCAAAGAGGATGTATTTGTCACTGACCGCACGGGAGACCGTGGAAACGCAGCAGCCGAGCTCCTGCGCCACCTCGCTCATCGTCAGCGGCACGAGATCGGCGCAATGCAGAAAATACTCCTGCTGGCGGCGGATAACGAGCCCGATGAGCCTATCGAGCGTTTTTTCACGCTCGCCTAGCCCGTAGAGCACATCCTTGGCCTCACTCATCGCCTTTTTCAGATAATCGTGCGCATCGCTGTATTCGTCCTGCCCGAGCATATCGCAGTATTCGTTTTGCAGCTTCACCCGTGGGAATGCCCTGCGGTTGAGCTCGACCGTGAGCTTCCCGTCCTCGCAGCTTACCGTCGCCTCGGGGATCACATGCCCCGTGTTGTTTCCGTTGCCGAATCCCTGCGACGGAATGGGGTTTAAACTGCGCACCGTGTCGACGGCCTCACTAAGCTCGGCATTCGAAACGCCGAGAAGCTTGCGAAGGCCCGCCATATCGCCGCTTGCAAGCAGCGGAAGCCCTCTTTGGACAAGCGCAACATTTACGGCATTGAACTTGCTGCTCTGTGCAAGCTGGATAAGCAGGCATTCCGAAAGACTGCTTGCCCCAACGCCCGGTGGATCGAGCATCTGAATGACATAAAGCGCCTGCTCAAGCTCAAACTCGCTCACACCGGTGACCTCGGAAAGCTCCTTGAGCGAGCAGTCCATATAGCCGGACGAATTAAGGCAGCCGACGAGGATGCGGCACTGCTTCAGCTGCCGCTCGTCAAGCTCCTTCATTTGGCCGAGCTGATCCAAAAGATATTCGGAAAAGGTTTTTTCGCTTAAATAAACATCCGTAAAATCGGTGTCCGTTGCCTCGTTCTGCCGTGAACCGTCTCGGCGGAACACCTCACGCACGCTTATCTCGTCGGTGTCGGGTTTTTCGATCCTCGCCTGCGGGTAAGGTTCCCCGATAGGCGGCATTTCAACATCCAGCAGTGGATTACGCATCGACATCTCCTCAATATAAGACGAAAGCTCCTGAATGGGCATTTGAAGATATTGCAGCGACTGCTTAACAGACGGTATCAGCTTGAGCTTTTGGGTCTGCACGGTATTATGTTTTATCTTCACAGCTTCCACCGCCTTCCGCTTATATTATTAGTCATATCGCAGGCCGCAGCTTTACTGCGGCTTTCAAAGGACAGCCAGCACCGTAAAGGTGCCGGCCGCTTTGAAGGGGGTGTGTAGAAAAAGCCTGTTAAGTCGGAATTACAATTTGAAAGGATGTGAGGGGAGGATCACAGAGAAAGGGCTTAACAAGCATTTTTACCGAATTAATATGCGCCGAACTATTTCGGCAGAAAATATCTGTTTACGCCGGACTTGTCACGCTTGCGTGTCACCCTGCCGGTGATAAAAAGCCTGTCAAGGTGCGCAACGGTCTCGCTTTGTGCGAAAAACTGCTGACTCGGCGGGAAGAGCGCCCAGCTGTCGGCTTTTATGCGCCAATTCATGCGTGAGGCTATCTCATATGCATTGAGCCCGGGCTCACGCCCGATGATGCCGACGGCCTCATTGAGTCTGCGCTCATGGTGGGCAAGCAGCGCATCGATCCGGTCGTTTAAGCTGATGCTGCCGGTGGTGCGGTGTGCCGGAAGCGGCAGCACAACATCGTAGGTCTTTATCTTCCGCAGACTGTGCAAATACATGCCCAGCGCATCGTGCATGCACGCCCAACAGCAGATATTGGGGCTTATATCAAAAAGAACATGGTCGCCGAGCAGCATCGTTTTGCTGTTTTTATCGTAAAGGCACATGTGTCCGGGCGAATGTCCGGGGGTCAGGATGCACTCAAAGTCAAAGTTGCCGTAGTGCAGCATGTCGCCGTTATAGACCTTCTGCGCCTCGAACATGCCCGAGGTGTAAACGACCGACTCGTCGTTTTGGCGTATCTTCTCGAACATATCCTTCGGAAGTCCCTCGCTTTGGAGAAGCTCCATGCAGTCTCGCCAGCGTGCATCGGGTCCGAACAGCATAAGATCATAGTCAAGCGCACCCATTATCATTTTGTATCCGAGCTTTGCGAGATATCCCGCATTGCCGACATGGTCGGGGTGAAGATGAGTAAGGAAAACATCGGTGTTTTCAGGTTTGAGGTCAAGGACCTTGATGCCGTGCATTAAGGCATCAAGACACTCGGGACGGTAAAAGCCCGTGTCGATGATGAGATTTCTCCCACCCTCGGGAGCCTTAACAACATAGGTGTTAAGGTTCCTGAGGGGATTTGCGGGAAGCTCAATGTCGATAGTCCAGAGGCCTTTAATTATCTCAACAGGCTCATTCATGACTTGAGCTGCGCTATCATTGCGTCGCAGACCTCGTCCATATCGCCGACGATGCCGTAGTCGCAGTAGTTGAATATCGGTGCGGATGCGTCCTTGTTGACGGCGATGAACTTTTCCGCATCAACGCCGGTGACATGGTTCACGGCGCCGGAGACGCCGAAGCCTATGTAAAGCTTGGGCTTTATCATAACGCCGGACTGGCCGACCTGAAGCTTAACAGGCAGAAGCTCTCTGTCGCACACGGGGCGTGTGCCTGCGAGCTTGCCGCCGAGGAGCTTTGCAAGCTCACGGTATTTGTCAAGGCTCTCGTCCTTCACGCCGTTGCCGACGCATACGATGGTATCGCACGAGGCGATGTCAAGCTCGGGGTCAAATTCGTTTGCCCTGTACTCAAGAAGCTTGGTGCGGATCTTGGCGGGGTCATAGTCGATGTGCTCCTCAATGAGCTCAAATTCCGCCTTTTTGCCTGTGGGGACTGCCTTGAAGGTGCCCGGGCGGATGGTGCCGACCTGCGGACGCAGGACGGGAATTGTGATGACCGCCATGATCTTGCCGCCTGCGGCGGGCTCGACAAACTCGATATCGGTCGTCTCGGGATTGTAGATAAGCTCGGTAGCGTCCGAGGTGCAGCCGGTCTCAAGGCAGGCTGCAAAGTGCGGGGCAAAATCTCTGCCGTTTGCGGTCGCACCGATGAAAACGGCCGAGGGCTTATACTTCTTGCACAGCTCAACATAGAGATTTGAGAAAGCCTCGGTGTTGTAGCGATCATAGCCTGTGCCGGAAACGACGATAGCGCCGTCGATGCCGCATTCCTTGAGCTTTTCCATTTCGCTTTCGGGGATGCTTCCTGCGATAACGCCGATGAGCTTATCGCCCGACAGGTCGCACAGCTTGCGTATCTCGCAGCACAGCTCAAAGGCGGCGGAGCAGACCTTGCCGTCGGAGTGCTCTATATGCACCCACATATTTTTAAATTCATGCTTATCCATGTCTGCACCTCCTTAGTCCTTTATAAGCTGCATGAGCTTATTGACGGAAGCCTCAACGCTGCCCTCGTCGATGATGATGCCGGGCTCCGGCATCACGGGCGGGAACATGCGGGGCACCTTTGTGGGCGAGCCCGGGTCGCCGATGCGGCCACGGTCAAGCTCGGGGATATCGTCGGCCGTGATGGTCGTGATGACAGCCTTCTTTGCCGCAAGCTTGCCCTTGAGATTGGGTATGCGGGCGGGGTAATTTGTCTTTTCCATGGTGAAAAGGCACGGAAGCTTGACTTCGAGAACCTCGACACCGTCCTCAAGCTCACGCTCGACAACGGCGGTCTTAGCTTCCTCGTTGACTTCTTTTATAAGCAGAGCGCCGGTTACCTGAGCAGTACCGAAGCGCTGGGCAAGCTGAGCGCCCATCTGGCCGGTAGCGCCGTCAAGCGACTCCTTGCCGCAGAAGATCATGTCGAATTTATCCTGCGTATCGGCTGCCGATAGTATCGAGTAGCTCGTTGCAAGCGTGTCGGCATTTCCGAAGGCACGGTCGGTAACTAAAACGGCCTTATCGGCGCCGACTGCAAGGCACTCACGCAGAGCAGCCTCCGCATTGGGAGGTCCCATCGTTATGAGGGTGACCTCGCCGCCGCAGGTCTCCTTGACCTTCATTGCGGCGGAAAGTGCGTTTGCGTCCTGCGGGTTAAGTATAGCCGGAACACCGGCACGGATGAGGTTGCCGGTCTCGGGATCCATGCGCATCTGGTCAACATCGGGGACCTGTTTTACACAGCACAGTATTTTAAGCATCAGTCTGCCACCTTTCCGGGATTGAGTATGCCCTTGGGATCGAGCTCGGCCTTTGCGGCCTTGAGCTTGCCGCCTGCCTCGCCGAGGAAGGGCGCCTTTGCGTAGCCGATGCCGTATTCGCCTCGGATATCGCCGCCGAGAGCGGTGCACTTTTCGTACACGGCCGGGCTCAGCTCGTTTATGAGGCTCTTAAACTCGTCTCTTTCACCGTCGAATGCGATGTGGATATGCATTCCGCCGGTGCCGACATGGGCATACGCCATAGCCTTCATGCCCTTTTCCTCTGCTGCGGCCTTGATCCATTCGACCATCTCGGCAATGTTCACTGCCGGAATGGTGATGTTATATTCAAAGGAGTTCTTTGCGCCGCTTTCCATGGAGGTGTGGAACGCATCGTGCGCAGCCCACATATCACGCTTCATGGTCGTGGTGTCGCCTACGAGGATATCAAGGCACTCAAGCTCCTCTGCAAGCTCGGCTATGCTCTCCATCTGCTCCATAACAAGGTCGTCGTCCTCGCCCTCGAGCACTGCCATGAGGGTCGCTGCGACTCGCTCGCCGTCCATCTCCACGGGAAACACGGGGTTTCCGGTGACATTGCCGGAAAACTCGACTATATCGGTGTCGAGATAATCGACTACCGCAGGTGAGCAGCCGGTGCCGAGAACGGTCTGAGCCGCCTTGACGCAGCTTTCGGTGTCCATGAACGGGAGCAGCAAAATTGCGTCTGCCTTGGGCTTGTCGACAAGTCTGAGGGTTAGCTCGCAGATAACGCCGAGCGTGCCCTCGCTGCCGATGATCTCCTCGGCATCGTTGAGTTTTTTCACGCTGCCGTCGGCAAGAACGGCCACTCCGTCGACGATGTAGTCACGGGTGCTGCCGTATTTTACTGCGTAGGGGCCGCCTGCGTCGGTCGCAGCGTTGCCGCCGATGGTCGAGGTCTTTTCGCCGGGATCGGGAGGATAGTAAAGGCCGTGGCTCTCCGCCTCGGACTTGACATCCTGCAGCAGAACACCGGGCTGAACACGCAGGGTGCGCTCGGCCTCGTTAAACTCAAGGATCTTGTCCATTCCCTTGACCGACAGCACAACGCCGCCCTTTATGGGGACAGAGCCGCCGACCTGACCCGTGCCTGCGCCTCTGACGGTCACGGGCACTTCGTTTTCGCTGCAAATTTTGAGGACTGCCGCCACATCGTCGGTGCTTTGTGCCTCGACGACGGCATCGGGAGCGAAGTTTCCGCCCGGGTACTCGTCGTGGCAGAAATCAGCGCCGATGGCATCGCCCGTGAGCACACGGCCTTCTCCCAAAGCAGCCTTTAGGTTTTCTATAACATTGGTATTCACTGTAATTACCTCACAACTGATTGTTATGCGTCAAATCTTCCGAGTGCCTTGACGCACTCTGCCATCATGGTGTCGATGACCTCCTGAATCGAGATGACGCTGTGGCACAGGCCGCCTGCCTGACCGTAGCTGATAACGCCGCAGTTTTCGACATCGCCGTTTTCGTAGAACATCTTCTTTGCGGTAGCGCCGGCAACTGCCTCGGCAATGGCTGCAAACTCGCAGCCGCCCTTTTCCTTTTCGAGAGCTTCCTTGACGACATTGCTCTTGTAAAGGCGGGTGGTGTTTCTGAACGCACGCAGAAGATAGGCCGTGCAGGTCTCGTCGGCGTTTTCGGCAAGGTATTCCTTGACGCTGTCGAGAACGGGGCATTCCTTTGTCAGCAGCATGCGGGTGCCGAGATAAACGCCGTCTGCGCCCATCATGAGCGCTGCCGCCATCTGCTTGCCGTTTGCAATGCCGCCTGCGGTGATGACGGGGATGGAAAGCTCCTCAACGCAGCGAGGGGTCAGGACTATAGAGCCGATATCGGTCTCGCCGGAGTGACCTGCGCACTCGCAGCCGTCGGCAACGACCATGTCGCAGCCGATGGACTGTGCCTTGAGGGCGTGCTTAACGGTGGTGCACTTATGTATAACTATCATGCCGGCCTTTTTCATTGCCTCCATGAGCGGGGGTTTTGCGGGCATGCCGGAGGTCTCGATGATCTTAACGCCCTCCTCGATGCAGACCTTGAGGTACGAGGGATAATCGACGCTTGCAAGAGACGGCATGAAGGTGAAGTTGACAGCGTAGGGCTTATCGGTGAGTTCCTTTATCTTCTTGAGCTCCGAGCGCAGAGCGTCTGCGTCTGCGCAGGTGCCGGAGGGCAGGATGCCCAGACCGCCTGCATTTGCAACGGCTGCGACCATCTCGGCGTTGACTATCCACGCCATGCCGCCCTGGAAAATGGGATATTTGATACCGAGCTTTTCGGTAACTGCGGTTTTAATGACTTTTGACATTATAATTCCTCCTTGATCATTCATTCGGCACCGGGAGGTCTCCCTCCCGATGCCTATCCTGTCAGTTCAGCAATACTTATTCAATGCCAAATTCCTTGAAAACTTCCTCATTGTCCGCACCGGGGACGCCGCAGGTGGTGTGCGGACGGGGGCCAAGGCCGTTGAAGCGGAGAGGCGGCTTGGGGATGTAGACCGACTTGCCGGACTCGTAGGTAAACGGAACGATGTCCTCGTTGGCAATGGCCTGCTCACTGGTGTAAACATCCTTGAAGTGCGGCATCTTGCAGTAAACAAGGTCTGCCTCGGCAAGGCGCTTGAGAACATCCTCAGTCTTGCACTTGATCGCATGTGCGGCTATCGCCTTGATGCACTCCTTGCGGGGCTCAAGTGCGATGGTGGTCGCCTGATGGCTGAACACGGGGTGATCCTTGAGCTCCTCCATGTCGTAAACATAGCAGAACTTCGGCCACTGCTCGTCGTACTTGCTCATGCTGGTCATGATGTAGTCGCCGTCGGCGGTCTTGTACGGGCAGTTCGTGGGAGGCATCTGATAGTAGCTGCGGGGCCACTGGTAGCCGTACTGGGTGCCGATGCTCATCTGAGAGAATGCCCAGATGCCTGCGCCGAACAGCGGGCAGGTCACATAGCCGCCCTGACCGGTCTTCTCGCGCTGGTACAGTGCTGCGCAGATGCCGCCTGCAACCCAGCCACCGACTGCGGTGTCGCCGCCGCCGACAGGGCCGTTGATGGGAAGACTGTCGCCCGCTTCGTTCTGGATGACCATATCCATAAGGAAGCCCGTCTCTGCCCAGTAGGTGGTATTGTCATAGCCGGGGTCTGTCTTGCGGGGGCCCTTTTCGCCGTAGCCGGTGACACATGCGTACACAAGCTTGGGATTGCGCTGCTTCAAGGTTTCGTAGTCAAGACCCATCGCCTTGAGTGCGCCTGCGCGGTAGTTGACAAGGAATACATCGGCCTTGTCGATGAGCTTTTTGAGCTTTTCAAGCTCGTCTGCGTCTCTGAGGTTGAGCTTTATGTGCTTTTTGCCGGAGTTGAGGCTCTCGTATACGGGGCTCTCGTTGGGAAGGATGGGGCTTGCATACACACGGGGAGTGGTTCTCCAGTTGTCGCCTCTGTCATTGGTCTCGACCTTGATGACTTCTGCGCCCATCTCGTACAGTGCCTTGCCGCAGGAAGGTGCGGAAATGACCATCGATAACTCAATTACTTTTACGCCGTCTAGGGGTCTATTCATTATAGTTTCTCCTTTTTAAGAATTGTTTTTCCGATTTTTACTTTCTTCGCTTGCCCCTCGGCGCACCCTAACGCCGAGCGGACAGTTTGCGAACAAATATACTACCCACCCTATTACAAGCAAAAACCGTGCCAAGTATGTCAAAAAAGCGGCACACCCATCGAATTTGGGTGTGCCGAACATTGTTTTTAGGTCAATCGACATCAATATTAAGTTTTTTGAGCCTGCGGTAGAGTGCCGGCCGGGACATGCCGAGTTCGTTTGCGACCTTGCTCTTGTTACCTTTATACTTATCAAGAAGCTCGATTATCTGCCGTGTCTCGGTGTCCGCTTCGGACATTGCCGCACCGAAAATGCCCTCGTCCGACAGCTCCGGCTCGTCTATCTCCGTCTCTGCATCCTGAGCGAGCCATGCGATGTTGTCGGGTATATCGTTTATTGTTATCTTCTGCGCTGCGGCAAGGTTCACGCCGTACTCAACGGCATTGCGCAGCTCACGCAGATTGCCCGGCCAATCATAGGCCTTGAACGCCTGGAGGACATTTTGAGATATGTATGTCACATTCTTGCCCATCGCCTTGCTGCACTGGCTAAGGAAGCAGTACGCAAGGTCGGGTATATCCTCCTTGCGGTCACGCAGAGCGGGCAAGCGAATAGTGAAAACATTTATCCTGTAATACAGGTCAAGTCGGAATTTCCCTTGCTCCACAAGGCTTTGCAGGTTCTGATTTGTCGCAACGACTATGCGCACATCGACCTTTCTCGGCTTGGTGTCACCAAGGCGGGTGACCTGCCTGTCCTCAAGAACCTTGAGCAGATGCACCTGCAGGTCGAGCGGCATATCGCCGATCTCGTCGAGAAACAGCGTGCCGCCGTCGGCAAGTTCGATCTTGCCGGGAGAGCCGCTCTTGCGAGCGCCGGTGAACGCACCCTCGACATAGCCGAAAAGCTCGCTGTCTATAAGCTCACGAGGCATGGCTGCGCAGTTGAGCGAGACAAACGGGCGGCCACGGCGGGCGCTGGCGTTGTGGATGGACTGGGCAAAAAGCTCCTTGCCTGTGCCCGATTCGCCGAGAATCAGCACGTTGCTGCTGCTTTCTGCGACACGCTGCGCCTTGTACACGGCGGTGGTGAAAGCCTTTGAAAAGCCTACAAGATTGCTGAAGTTGTACTTTGCGACATAGGCGCTGGATTTTGCCGAGGTGGTTCGCCTGTCGGGCACATCGGTATCGGTCAGATGGTCAAGCGATTTGAGCTTCTGCGCCAAAAGGTTGGGATCTCTTGAAAGGAACATGACGGCGCCTATCGTATCTCCGGCACTGAGCACATCCTTTTTCTTGACATAGTAAGGCCCCACCTTGAGCATCACCCGGTGTACCTCCGTCGGTGCTTCGGTGGAAACATCCTTTTCCGCTACCTCGGCAAGCGAGGGCGAAAAGTCCCCAAGCTTAAGGCCGATTATCTGATTTAGCTTGATATTTTGGCAGGTCAGGACATTGTCGCTGACATCGATGATGGTGTTGCTGTTATCGATGGCTATGTAACACATTCCGCTTTGGGCGATAAAGAAGTTTATGACCGCATTGTACATGAGATAGTTGGAGTTGAGGATGCTGTTCTGACGGTACATGTGGGTCTTGAGGATATAGCTGAATATCGCATCCATCCCCTCGAAAAAGCGCTCCTTCGGAACGATTATCATGCAGGGAAACACTATGCCGACCCTGTCCGAATTTGAAAACTGCGGACAAGTCGCAACGCAAATATAGTCCTTCAGCGCATCAAGATAGTGCTCGCTGCCGTACACCCACCTGTCTTGCCCCGATTCAAAGGCAAGCGCCAATGCATTTGTGCCAACTCTCGATTCTGCAAGGTTTGAACCGAAACGGAAGTTCTTCGCCCTCAGCTCATCCTTGAGCTCCCGGCTTCCCCTTATCGCAAAAACATCAAGGTGGTCGTCGACGAACACGATCGCCGCACCGAGGTAATCGAGCATTTCGGCCTCGGCATCGTAAAAATACGAGTCTCTTATATTGAGTTGCATGATGACATTGGTCAAAACATCACGATTTAATTTGCCCGGAAGCACCTTTGAGGATGCGTCAACGCCGAACTCGGCAGACTTTTTCCACGAGGCCGCTATGTCCTCCGGAACGCACTTATCGATCTCTCCTGTTTTGATAAAATTTTGTCTTGCAAGTTCGATTTCGGACTGGTCATTTAAATTTTTCAAAGCAATTTCTCTCCATCTTGTACATTTCATTCTAAATTGTCAAAACATAGTGTTCGCTCGGTCAAAAAAGTGTCCGCTAACCGTTCGGTGTTCGCCAAAATTGTAACGCTATTTTGTATCGTGTGTCAAGCCCCTTTCGGTTTATCGAGGCGGACAAAAATATTTTTTCTAAAAATTTTTTAATTATTTTCTGCACAAAACATATATAATCGTTTATATTGTTAATTAAATAATTAGCGTTTGGGGCTTTTGTACTCCTTTCTGCGATATTTTTTGCATGTGTTCGACCGATACTGGCACGCCTTTTGCTTTATGTATGTCGTAAGGGTAAAAACCACAACATGTATCATCATGAAAGGAGTCAATTACATGATAGACTTTAAACTTACCGAAGAACAGGAACTGTTGCTTGAAAGCGCAGAAGAGTTCATCAAGCAGGGCAACTACGATGAGTACTTCAAAGAGTGCGACCGTGAGCACAAGTATCCTGAGAAGGCTTGCAACGCTTTCGTAGAGGCAGGCTTCCACCGCATCGACCATCCCACCCAGTTCGGCGGCGACGGCCTCGACCTCGTCACCACCGTCCTTCTCAAGCTCAAGTTCTATGAGAACGGCTGGCCTGCACTGTGCATCCCCGGCGGCAGCCTTGAGATCGACAACATCATGGCATACGGCACTCCCGAGCAGCAGGCAAAGATCCTTTCCTACGCATCCAAGGGCATCAAGTCCTACACTCTCGGCTTCACCGAGCCCCAGGCCGGTTCCGACAACAGCGGCATGACCACCAAGGCCACCCACGAAAACGGCAAGGTCTACATCGACGGTCACAAGACCTTCAACACCGGCGCTACCGTTGCACCTTACATGATGTGCATCGCCCGTGAGTATGAAAACGAGAACCCGTACAAGGATATGTCCTGGTACCTCGTTCCTCTGAATGCTCCCGGCGTCAAGATCTCCGTCCTCGACAAGATCGGCTGCCACTGCATGCCCACCTGCGAGGTCTACCTCGACCATGTCGAGCTCGATGAATCCGATCTCGTCGGCGTTAAGGGCAAGGGCTTCTACCAGCTGATGAAGAACTTCGAGACCGAGAGACTGTTCACCTGCGTCTCCAACGTCGGTATGGCAATGTGCGCATACAACGACGCTCTTGCATACGCAGGCACCCGCAAGCAGTTCGGCAAGAACATCGGTGACTTCCAGATCATCCAGCAGAAGCTGTGCGACATGAAGATCAAGTGCGACAACATGTACAACATGCTGCTTCGCTGCGCATGGAAGAAGCAGAACGGCGAGCAGCTCGGCGTTGACGCTTCCCTGCTCAAGCGCTACACCGGCAAGGCCGCATTCGAGGTCATCGACGACGCAATGCAGGTCATGGGCGGCATCGGCTACACCAACGACTGCCGTATCGCACGCCTGTGGCGTGACCAGCGCGGCGCCCGTATCTACGCAGGTACCGAGGAAGTCATGGTCCACTCCTCCGCAAGAGCACTTATTAAGAACGGCCCGTCTACCTTCTGCAAGTAAGCGAAAGGCTGCTATCCCATTGGAAAGGACTCCAAAATGAAAGTAGTAATCTGCTATAAGCTCGTACCGGATGTATCAAATGTCAAGGTCAAGGCTGACCGGACGCTCGATCTGTCCGAGTGCGAATGGTCGATAAGCCAATACGACCTCAACGCCACCGAGGCAGCAAACAGACTTGTCGCAGCTAACGAAGGCAGCACCCTCACGGCACTGACCTTCGGCGGCGATATCACCGACAACTCCAAGCTCCGCAAGGCGATCCTCGCAAGAGGCCCGCACGATCTTGTCATCGTGAAGGAGGCAGGCTCCGCCGACACCTATGCGACCGCAAAGATCCTTGCCGAGGCGATCAAAAAGATCGGCGATGTCGATGTCGTTGTATTCGGTGAAGGCTCGGGCGACATGTATGTTCAGCAGACCGGCAGCATGGTCGGCGCAATGCTCGGCTGGAACACCGTTAACTCCGTGAACGCCCTGAGCGTGGCAGACGGCAAGCTCAATGTCGGCCGCCTCGTTGAAGAGTGCACCGAGAACCTCGAGCTCACCCTCCCCGCCGTTGTCAGCGTTACGAGCGATATCTGCCCGCCGAAGATTGCAGCAATGCGTGATATCCTCGCAGCAGGCAAAAAGCCCTGCGTCGCATGGACGAGCGAAGATGTCGGCACCGGCATCGAGAATAAGTCTGTGACCGAGAGCATTCTTGCTCCCATGCAGACCGACCGCAAGAAGATCGTCAGCGGTGCAGCCGACGAGGATCATATCAACGCCGTGGCCGCCGTGCTGCGCAGCCTGATGTAAGGAGGTAGCTACAATGCTTAATAATGTTTTCGTTATCTCCACCAAGAAGGCAAACAGCTTTGCACTGTGCCTTGAGGCCGCAAAATACGGCGAGCATGTCAGCCTCATTTACGCAGGCGAGAAGGACGACGCAGTCAATGCCGAGAAGGCATACTGGCTCGGCTCCCTCGACAGCACATCGTTTGTGACCTACATTCCCGAGATCGTAAAGCTCGTTAAAGAGCACAAGCCCGAGCTCGTGCTCATAGAGCTCACGAAGAACGGCCGTTTGGCGGCAGCTCATGCGGCAGTCGCACTCGAGACCGTCGTTCTGACCGATGTCAGCGAGCTGAGCGCAGCTGACGGCAAGGTCACAGGTAAGAGAATGGTCTACGGCGGCAGCGCCGTCAAAACCGAATCGGTCAGCGGAAGCGCCGTTGTCTGCCTGTCCGTTCAGGCCGACAAGGAGGCTCAGCCCACGGCGGCAGGCGAAATAATCGAGCTTGCAGCCGAAAATTGCGGCGGCATCACCTTCACCGGCAAGACCGAGCGTACCGTCCAGACAGTTAACCTCAATGCGGCAACCAGAGTAGTCGGCGTCGGCCGCGGCTTCTCCACCGAGGAGAGCCTGAGCATCGCAAGGGACTTTGCGGCTGCCTTTGAGGCCGAAATAGGCTGCACACGCCCCATCGCCGAGGAAGAGCGCTGGATGCCCACCGAACGCTACATCGGCGTTTCCGGTGCGATGATAAAGCCCGCCGTTTATGTTGCGGCAGGTATCTCCGGTCAGGTTCAGCACACCGTCGGTGTCAACGAGGCCGGTCTCATCATTGCAATCAACAAGGATGAGCACGCACCCATATTCAACAACTGCGACTACGGCATAATAGGCGATGTGGCACAGGTACTCCCGCTGCTCGCCGAAAAGCTGAAAGCATAAACCACAGCATCGCAAAACCGGGGACACGGCCGCTTCGGCGGCCACTCCCGGACTGCGTCACCAAAAATCTTACTACCCCCCCTCCAACCACCCTAATACACCTACCCATGCATGAACGATTGTCAAAGTTTTGACTTTGGCAATGCACCCCCATACAACCCATATAAGAATATAATCATAGGATTAAAGGAGATAACATGATAGGAATTATCGGAATCATTCTTGCAGTTGCTCTGTTCGTATTTATGGCGATCAAGGGCTACAACATGGTCCTCGGCGCAGTCCTTGCGACCATCGTCATGGCGCTGTTCAACTCGCTGCCCGTCTACGAAGTCGTAATGGGTACATATGTCGCCTCCGAAGGCGCAGCCGGCACCGGCTTCATGGCCTTCATGGCAGGCTTTATCAAGAACTACATGCTGCTGTTCGTCCTCAGCTCCCTGCTCGGCAGGATCATGGCTGACGGCGGTGCGGCGCGCCGCATCGCTCTGAGTGCGGCAAAGCTCGTCAACAATGCCAGTGAGGCAAACAAGAAGTTCGCCTGCGCAGCTCTCGTTCCCGTGCTTTACTTCATCCTCAGCTATGTCGGCATCTCCGGCTTCGTTCTCGTTTTCACCATCATGCCCATCGCAAAGGAACTGTTTGAGAACACCAACACTCCCTGGCGTCTGTACTGCTTCGGCGGTCCTCAGGCTGTCGGCGCTACCATGCTGGTAGGCTCCCTGCAGGCAGGCAACATCTACGCATCCGATGTCTGCGGCACCACCACCATGGCCGGTATCGCTCCCTCCCTCATCGGCATCGTCGTTTGGATCATCGCAACCGTCATCCTTCTTAAGGTCATGCTCAAGAAGTCCGTTGACAAGGGCGAAGGCTTCCTGACCGACGGCGCAGCCATCAAGGCAGCAGCTACCTCCGCACAGCTTCCCGAAGAGAAGCTCCCGAACTTCTGGGTCTCCATCCTGCCCCTGGTTCTCGTTATCGTTCTTTCCGCAGCATTCAAGATCCCCGTCATCCCCGCACTTCTCTACAGCTGCGTCCTTGCGATCCTCCTGTTCTGGAAGAACATCTCCAAGAGCCTCAAGAGCACCCTCGCAAACGGCATCACCAGCTGCTTCGGCGCTGTATTCACCGTTTCCGCAACCTTCGCAATGGGTTCCGTTATCAAGATCCTTCCCGCATTCACCCACATCATGGGCGCTTTCAACTCCCTGCCCGGTCTGCTCGGCGGCGTCGGCCTGACCATTCTCTCGGCATTCATCATGGCCTCCGCTTCCTCCAACATCGCAGCATTCGGCTCCACCATCCTTGAAAGCATGACCACCGCCGGCATCGAGAACGGCATCGCACACCGTCTGATGACTATCAACGGCTTCTCCTGCATGGGTCCGCACAACGCCGGTATCGCAAACGCCTGCGCCGTTACCAAGATCGAGTACAAGCGCTGCCTGACAGTCTACATGCTCGCAACCTGGATCCCCGGCGGCTGCGCAGCCATTGTCACCGTCGCACTTGCGGCACTCGGTGTATTCTAATTAAAACTTTACCGAAAGCAGGCAAATTATCTGCTTGAAGAGCATCGGCCTGCTTGCGGATCGAGATCTGTAAGCAGGCCATTTTAAAGCCGAATTTTCTCTCGGCTTCCATATTACAACTGAAAGGATATCTCATATATGAAACCTCTGGAAGGCATAAAGGTCGTTGACCTTTCCACATATGTCGCCGCTTCTTCCTGCGGCAGAATGATGGCCGACTGGGGTGCCGATGTCATCAAGGTCGAAGCACCCTCCGGCGACGGTTACCGCAAGTTCGGCCGTGCATACAAATGCCCCGTTGACGATGACTGCAATCCCCTGTTCGACTCGCTCAATGCAAACAAGCGCGGCATAGTTATAAATCTCAAAACCGAGGAAGGTATGGCCGTCATGCACAAGATGCTCGAGACCGCCGATGTTTTCCTCACCAACACCAGAAACCAGTCCCTCGTCCCGATGGGCCTTGACTATGAGACGCTTATGGAGAAGTACCCCCGTCTCGTCATCGCAAACCTCTCGGCATACGGCGAGAAGGGTCCCGAGGTCAACCGCCCCGGCTACGACACCATGTCTCTGTGGACACGCTGCGGCTTTACCCACGATGTCTCCTTAATTAATGAAGGCCACTACGCCCCTACACTGCCCCTCATGGGCACCGGCGACATTCCCGTTGCAATGGGTCTTATGGCGGCTATCAACGCTGCGCTTCTTGCCCGTGAAAAGACCGGCAAGGGCGACCGTGTCGCACTCAGCCTCATGGGCACCGGCCTTTGGATGGGCTCGCAGATGATAGAGAGCACCCAGTTCGGCCATGTTTACCCGAAAAACCGCTTCACACAGTCCCCTGTCGGCGCAGCGTACGAGTGCTCCGACGGCACTTGGTTCAACTGCAATGTCGTCAATTTCCCGAAGGACTATCCCAACTTCCTTCGCCTGATGAACCACACCGAGCTTTTGGACGATCCTCTCTACAACAACCGTCCCAACATGAACAAGCCCGAGATCGCAGAGCACCTGTACAAGCTGTTCGCAGCTGAGTTTATCAAGCAGCCCGCTTCCTACTGGAAGGAGCAGTTTGAGCTCAACGACCTGTGCTACGAGGTCGTCGGCACCTTCAGAGGTGCTCTTGACGATCCCACGGCATGGGAAAACGACTTCCTGTACAAGATGAAGCACGATAACGGCACAGAGAGCGTTCTCGTACGCCCCTCGATGACCAGCGTAAACCTTGGCCTGCCCGAGTATAACAGAGCCCCCAAGCTCGGCGAGCACACCAAGGAGGTTCTTGCGCAGTACGGCTACAGTGAAGCCGAGATCGACAAGATGCTCGCAGACGGCGCAGCAGTCCAGCGCTAAGACACATTTTTCATTACTATAACAAGGAGGAACGTTTTATGGCAATCGTAGGACCTCTTAACGGAGTAACAGTAGTAGAGCTCGGCAATCAGGTCGCAGCGGCAACCTGCACCCGCATGATGGCCGATCTCGGTGCAAATATCATCAAGGTCGAGAATACCGCAGGCGGTGACACCTACCGTTCGTGGCCCCGTGCTATCGGTGCCCCCATTGAGGACGACTTCAACCCCATCTTCGATGTTCTCAACGCAAACAAGAGAGCCATCTCCCTCGACCTTAAGTCCGAAGGCGGCAACAAGGTCATGTACAGCCTGCTGGAAAAGGCCGATATATTCATCACCAATGTACGTACCAAGGGTCTGAGCCACATCGGTCTTGACTACGACACCCTGAAGGTCAAGTTCCCGAAGCTCATTATGGGTCAGCAGGTCGGCTACGGTGAAAAGGGTCCTGATAAGGACAAGCCCGGCTACGACAACACCGCATTCTGGGCACGCAGCGGCTTCCTGTACGGCCAGAAGGTCGATTTTGACGATTCGGATATAGAATCCTACCCCGTATACATGCCCATGGGCATGGGCGACACCGCCTGCGCAATGAGCATGATGGCAGGCTGCATGGCTGCCCTTCTGCACGCCCGTGAGACCGGCGAGGGCGACCGCATCATCATCCCCCTGTACGGCACCGCAATGTGGATGGCAAACATCCAGATCGACGGCACCCAGTTCGGTTACAAGTATCCCAAGACCCGCAACATCTCCAGTCCCTTCGGCGCTCCATACAAGTGCAAGGACGGCCGTTGGTTCATGCCTCAGGTCGCAAACTTTGCAAAGGATGTCCACAAGTTCTTCAAGTGCATCGGCGTTGAGGACATGGAGGAGAACCCCGCATACCTCGTTCGCCCGAATTACAATAAGGCAGATTTCAATGCTCCCGTTATCGCCCGCTTCGAGAAGATATTCGCTACAAAGACCGCTGACGAGTGGTGCGATGAGTTCAGAAAGTACGACCTGTGCTTTGAGAAACTCTACAGCTACGAGGAAGTTCTTGCCGACGAGACTGCCGAGGTCAACGACTATGTCTACACCATGCAGTACCCCAACGGCAAGAACATCAAGATGGTTCGCCCGAACATCCGTTCCCAGCGCACCGGCATAGTCGAGATCAAGCAGGGCCCCATGCTCGGTGAGCACACCGTTGAGCTCATGAAGGAATACGGCTACAACGACTCCGAGATCGAGAAGATGCTCGCAGACGGCGCCGTAAAGCAGCACGATTAAGACAGTCAGGCATTCCCCTCCCCGGTTCTTTTGCCGCTGTGAGCCCGTGATAGGACGGTCGACAGAAATTATAAATGAGGCAAGTCATGAACAACAAACTTTTTACAAAACCGACCGGCTTCGGTCAAATAACAGACGGCACCGTTGCCCGATGCCCCGAGCGTGAAGCCATCGTCTACAAAGACTGGCGCATCACCTACGGCGAGATGGGTAAGCTCATCAACCAGACTGCGCACTATCTGCGCTCGCTCGGTCTTGCAAAGGGCAGCAGGCTCTCCGTCATTTCGAGAAACTGCCCCGAATGCCTTCTCATCGAGATCGCTGCGCTTAAGCTCGGCATCATCCCAGTCAGGATCAACTGGCGCCTGTCGCCCGAGGAAATGGAATATATCATCGACCTGAATGATGTGAACATGGTATTTTACCGTCCCGAAAACCCCGAATGGGGCAAGGCGCTTTCCGAGCACTATTCTGATGCATCCCATGCAGGAAAGATATTTGTAAACCTCAACGACACCGACAAAAAGTCCGTCCTCTACGATCTGGTCACCGATTTTCCGGACGACAGCATAGAGATTGAGCTCAGTCCCGACGACGAAGCCGTCCGTATGCACACGAGCGGCACCACCGGCAGACCAAAGTGCGTGGTATACACGCACGGCGGCATGCTCGGCGAGATCGAGAGCGTCAAGGATATCTATGAGTACACCGACGGGCAGCGCTATCAGTTCATCGCACAGCTGTTCCACACCGCATGCATAGGCGCATATCTGTCCCTGTGCACCGGCGGCACGCTCGTGCTCATGGACAGATTTGACCCGGCGACCTATATGCAGAGCCTTATAAGCGAGCACATCACCGCAATAAGCGTCGTCCCGACCGTTCTCAAATGGATACTCGACGAAGCCGACAAGCACGGCTACGACCTCAGTGAGCTGCGTGTCGTGCGCTACTCCACCTGCCCCATCCCGCCGGTAACGCTGCACCGTGCGATGGAAAAGCTCCACTGCAATTTCTATCAGTCCTACGGCATGACCGAGATGGGCAGCATCGTCACCGCCTTGGTCTCCGAGGATCACTTCACCGACAACGGTGCCCATCTTGACAGCGTCGGCCGCCCGATACCGGGTGCACAGATGATGATAGCCGACGAAAACGACAACGAGTGCCCCACCGGCGTAGTCGGCGAGATACTCGTCAAGGGTCCGGGCAAAATGAAGTGCTATCTCGGCCAGCCGGAGCTTACGGAAAATGTGTTCCGAGGCGGCTGGTATCACACGCACGACATGGGCTTTATCGACGAATACGGATATCTGCACATCTCGGGACGCAGCGACGACATGATAATCTCCGGCGGAGAGAACATCCATCCGGCAGAGATAACGAATGTCATCATGGCAATGCCCGGTGTCAAGGAAGCCGCCGTTTACGGTCTCCCCGACGACACATGGGGCGAGAAGGTCAAGGCAAGCGTAGTGCTCTACCCCGAGGTCAGCATCGCGCCCGAGCAGATCCGTGCTTTCTGCAAACAGAAGATCGCAGGCTTCAAGGTGCCCAAGGAGGTCGAGGTGCTTCCCGAGCTGCCCAAGACTCCGAGCGGAAAAGTAATCATCCGTGAGCTTAAAGAGCGCTCCATGAAAAAGTGAGCGCAGACAAGGAGACGCAAATGATCAAAACCAAACTTACCGAATTGCTGGGTATTGAGTACCCGATCGTGCAGAGCGGCATGCAGTGGCTGGCTGTTCCGCAGCTGGCTGCGGCAGTCTGCAACGCAGGCGGTATCGGCACAATCAATGTCACCTGCTGGCCTACTCTCGATGAGTTCGCCGACGCTCTTGACGAGATGAACTCCCTGACCAGCAAGCCCTACATAGTAAACATTTCCCTCGCCCCGACCCAGCGTCTTGATGACGAGGAGATCCGCAAGACCATCAGGCTGTGCGGCGAAAAGCATGTCGCAGCCATCGAGACCAGCGCAGAGGATCCCCGTGAGTTTATCGCCGACATCAAGTCCGCCGGTATGCGCCACTTCCACAAGTGCCCGAACTACAAGGTCTCCATGAGCATGGAGCGCAAGGGTCTTGACGGCGTTATCATCGCAGGCTACGAGGTAGGCGGCCACCCCTCGGCCGACGGTGTCGGCACCTTCGTCATCGCACGCCGCTGCGCAGCCGACATGAATATCCCCGTCATCGCCGCAGGCGGCATCACCGACGGCCACGGTCTGGCAGCTGCCCTCGCTCTGGGCGCTTCCGGCGTTGCAATGGGCACACGCTTTGTCTGCACCGACGAGTGCCCCATTTCCGATAACCACCGCCAGTGGGTCATTGACCACACCGAGAAGGACACCGTCCTGTGTCAAAAGACCATCGGCAGCATGATGCGTGTTACCAAGAACAACGCCTCCCTGCTCGCAAACGAGATCGAGGAGCGAGGCATACTCACCGGCAAGGGTGCTATGGACATTCTCAAGGAGCAGATGCCCGTCATCACCGGCCAGAAGACCCGCAAGTCCTTCATCGACGGCAATGTCGACAGTGCAATTTTCTGCACCGGCATGGGCATGGGTCTTATTCACGATGTCGTCCCTGTCAAGACGCTTCTCGACCGCATGGTCAAGGAAGCCGAGGAGACCATAGACGGCATGAAAGCAGCTTTTAATTAAGGAGAACAAAAAATGTACGAAAATATCGAAGTCATAAAAGACGGCAGAGTTGCCACTCTGGCTCTCAACCGCCCCGAGGTGCTCAATGCTATCAGCCAGCCTGTTGCACTTGAGGTCACCGCAGCCATCAAGGAGCTTGATGCTGATGCAAGCATCGGCGTTATCGTCATCACCGGCAGAGGCAAGCACTTCTGCGCAGGCGGAGACATTAAGAAGATGAAGAAGCTTGTCGACTCCAAGCAGTTCCTGTCGGCAGAGAGCATCGCCGACTGCGACGCAATGGCAGCAGCCATCCGCTACTGCTCAAAGCCCGTCATCGCAATGGTAAACGGCACAGCAACCGGCGCAGGCTGCTCTGTCGCTATGGCCTGCGATTTCCGCTTTGTCGCACCCGCCAGCAAGCTCGGCATGGCATTTCTTAACATGGGTCTGCCCGGTGACACCGGCGGCATCTACCTTCTCATGCGTCTTGCTGGCCCCACCAACGCCACCCGCATCATGATGACCGGCGAGCCCGTCGGAGGCGAAGAGGCCGTGAAGCTCGGTCTTGCTTCCTTCCTGACCGGCGACGACGATCTCGAGGAGGCGACCTACGCCTTTGCAAAGAAGCTCTCCCGCAAGTCCGCCACCGGCATGGCGGCTCAGAAGAGGATCATCAACAAATACTTCTTCGGCGAGGAGATGCAGCAGTACTTCCTCGACGAGCAGAAGGAAATGGTCTGGGCATCCAACCAGCCCGACTTCTCCGAGGCAGTTAATTCCTTTATCGAGAAGCGCCGCCCCGAAATGAACAAGCAGTAATTTTCGCAGCCGGCGGTTTTTAACTGAGACCGCCGGCATTTTTCAATGCAGAAAGGACCGAATGCTATGAAGCCTTTGGAAAACATCAAAGTCGTTGAGCTCGGAACTCATGTCGCAGCGCCCGTGGCAAGCCGCATCATGGCCGAGTGGGGTGCCGATGTCATTAAGGTCGAGACGACAAAGGGCGAGTCCTACCGCACCGTCGGCCGTGCATGGAAGGTGCCTACGACCGAAGATAACTCCCCCATTCTCCAGACTCACAACGGCTGCAAGCGCAGCCTGAGCCTCAACCTCAAGGATCCCGACGGCAAGGAAGCCCTGCTCAAGCTTCTCGAGACCGCCGATGTCTTTATCACGAATACCCGCCCGCATGCTCTCGAGCGTCTGGGCATCGACTACAACAGCGTAAAGGCACGCTGCCCGAAGCTTATCTATGCACTGTTCACCGCATACGGCCTTGAAGGTCCCGACCAGGATGCCCCGGGCTTTGACACCGCAGCATACTGGGGTCGAGGCGGCATGCTGCTCGACTGGACGGCAGCGGAGTATACCCCGTTCCGTGCGCACCCCGGCTTTGGTGATGTCACCGTCGCATCGGTCGTGCTCTCCGGCATCATGGCGGCACTTTTCCGCCGCACCGTCACCGGCGAGGGCGACTTTGTCACGGGCTCGCTGTACGGCAGCGCACTGTGGTATAACTTCCACGGCATAGTAGAGTCGCAGTACCCCGGTCACGATGTCCCCGTGAGCCGCTTTGCCGCAACTCAGCCGTCGGCACCCATGTACAAATGCGCTGACCGCTACTTCTTCATCGTTGAGCAGCAGTACGACGCAAAGTTCCCCGAGTTTTTCCGCAAGATAGGGCTTTCCGAGATTGCCGACGATCCCAAGTTCGTGACCGTTGCCGAGTCGAGAAAGCACATGAAGGAAGTCGTGGAGTATCTTGACGAGAAATATGCATCCATCCCCTACGAGGTCATCGACAAGGCCTGCTCGGAGCTCAACATGGTGCACAGCTATGTCGCATCCTGCTCCGAGGCCGTGAACGACCCGCAGGCATGGGCAAACGATTATCTGCGCAAGATCACCCTTGAAAACGGCGATGAGCTGACCGTCCCCGCACCTCCCGTGAGCTTCGGCTCGTTCAAGGCCGATGCTCCCACCCTCGCTCCGCACCTTGGCGCAGATTCCCGTGACATTCTACGCTCGCTCGGCTACAGCGACGAGAAGATAGACGCAATGCGCAGCGTCGGAGCCGTCAACACCCACGAAGATTAAGTTTACAAGGAGGAAGTCATGAGCAATTGTTATAAGCCGCTCGAAGGCGTAAAGGTCGTTGAGCTTGCAACGATGATGGCTGCGCCCTCATGCGCACGCTATCTTGCCGATTGGGGCGCAGATGTCATAAGGATCGAGCAGAAAAAAGGCGATAACTACCGCACATATCCGCCGGTCATGGGCATGCCCAATGCTCAGGACTGCAACCCGCTGTACGACAATGTTAACGCAGGCAAGCGTGGCATCGTCCTCGATATCAAAACACCCGAGGGCATGGAAGCAATGCACCGCCTGCTTGCAAAAAGCGATGTTTTCGTAACCAACAACCGCCCCAAGGCGCTCGAGAAAAACGGACTGGATTACGACTCGCTAAAGGATAAGTACCCCGGCCTTATAATGGCACAGATCTCGTCCTACGGTCTTAAAGGCCCGCAGGCGGATCAGCCGGGTCAGGATACGATAGCGTTTTGGGTCAGCACCGGCTTTAATGCCGACATGATGGTGCAGACCGATAACTCTTTCCCCGTTTACGGCACATCCGGGCAAGGCGATTTCATAACCGCACTCGGTCTTGCATATGCGGTGGTCTGCGCACTGTATAAGAAAAAGGAGACCGGCGAGGGCGACTATGTCGTAAACTCGCTGTACGGCATGGGTCTGTGGACAAACAGCAACTACAACATCGGCTGTCTGCCGCAGTACACATGGAAAATGCCCAAGACCCGCTATAACGGCGGCCCGGGCAGTGTCCCCTATCGCTGCTCCGACGGCGAATGGATAATGTGCACGATAGTCGATATCAAGGCTCACTGGCCTCGCTTTGCAAACGCAGTCGGCCGTCCCGACTGGATATGCGACGAGTACGGCTCCGTGGCCGGTCAGCGCTCGAACGAGACACGCAAGTATCTCATCAGCGAGTGCGAAAAGATTTTCATCACCAAGACCTCAAAGGAATGGGACGAGATACTCACAAAGTACGATATCGTGCACGACACGCTCGCCCACTACGGCGATTTTGCCAAGCGTGAGCAGGCGTTTGTGAACGATTACGCCTTCAACTATACCTACCCCAACGGTCACCGGACCACTCTCATTCGTCCCTCGATGGCCAGCCGCAAGATGGGCACTCCGGAGTTTGTCCCAGGTCCGATGACCGGTGAACACACCGAGGAGGTCATGGCCGAGCTCGGCTATACGCCCGACGAGATCGACGAAATGGAAGAGAGTGGCGCTATCGTTCAGATAGACAAAAGTCTTTACAACAAATAAAAATCAGGAGGAAACAAAAATGTACGAAATCACGCCCGAAGTTTTTGAAGCCGCAAAGCAGTCCGTCACCCACGGCAAAATCAACTACCTCAATGTCGCAGGCATCATCCCCGAGGTCGCCGAGGAGCGCCATGTCCGCTACCGCCTGCCCCTGACCTCGATGCATGTTAACCATGTCGGCATCATGTACGCAGGCAGCTTCTTCGTGTTCGCAGAGTCCACCGGTGCAAGCCTCATCAAGTGCACCTACGGCACCGCCTATGTCCCCATCATCAAGAGCGTTTCCGTTGACTACCTCAAGCCCGCAACCACCGATCTTGTCATCGACATCTCCATGACCGAGGAAGAGGCCAAGGAGCGCATCGCATATGTCGAGGAGCACGGCAAGGGTCAGTATCCCATGACCGTTCCCATCATGACCGCCGACGGCGTTCACACCGCAAATGTGAATATCGTCTTCTACCTGATGAAGAACAAGAAGTAATTCTCCTTTCTTTTCCCTTCCCCAGCAAGAAACGGCGCAGCAAATGCTGCGCCGTTTCGTTTATTATCAAAGCTTTTCAATTGTATATATTGCACTGCCGAAGTCGCCGAACATGTGTATTCTATCATTATAGCCGGTACCTAGGAATTGGTTGTTGAGCTTTATGCCGGACATAAGGGCCGCGCCGCTTGCTTCAAAGTCCTCCGCACCGTCGGGCATGGCGAAGAATTTGTTTGCCGTGCGGAGGATAAAGCCGTCGGGGTTTAATTCAATCGGCATGACATGCTTGACCAAGCCGCCGAGCCGCTTAATAAAAAGGCTCTGCGTTTTGCATTTGAGGCGGTAGCGGGCGTTTTTGTCAAGCCCCTTGGCCGGCAGCTCATCGTAGCCCTCGGAGGCCGTGCACAGCTTCTGAAAGTGTCCTACGATGTGCTCCGAGCCGTCGGGGGCGGATATCTGCCAGTGAACCTTGTTGTCCTTGCGCTCGTCAAAGCGGTAAAACCGCCCGAATTGCAAGGTCTTGCGGTGCTTTTTATAAAACTCTATCTGCCCTTTTATCTCCTTGAGCTCAACTCGGCTCATGTACTTAAACTCCATCTCATAGCCGAGGATGCCGAAGGCAGCGACATTGAAGCGTGTCGAAAGCGGAGTGTCACGCAGGGTCTGCTGGTGCGGCGCAGCGGAAACATGTGCGCCCATGGTCGACTGCGGGTAGAGGTAGCTCAGGCCGCCCTGAATGTCGAGCCGCTCGATAGGGTCTGTATCGTCAGACGACCAGACCTGCGGCGAGTAGCACAGCATACCGAGGTCAAAGCGGTTGCCGCCCGAGGAGCAGCTTTCAAACAGGATATGCGGCCGAGGCTCAAATATACGGCCGAGTATCTCATACAGACCGAGGATATAGCGATGGTAAAACTCGCCCTGATTGTCAAGCTGCTCGGAATAAGCATCCGACATATGGCGGTTCATGTCCCACTTCACATAGCTTATCTTCGCCGAATCGAGAACGCCGCCTACCGACCGAACTATATAGTCCCGAACACAGCTCTGCGTCAGGTCGAGCAGCAGTTGATTGCGGCCAAAGCTCGGCTCGCCCTTGGGCGGCTTTATCGCCCAGTCCGGGTGCGCACGGTAAAGCTTTGAATCGACATTCACGCTCTCCGGCTCGAACCACAGGCCGAAGCGCATACCCATATCCTCAATACGCTTGGAAAAATCACCGAGGCCGCCCGGCAGCTTCCTCAGATTAACATCGTAGTCACCCAGCCCTGCCGTATCGGTGTTCCGATCGCCGAACCAGCCGTCGTCAAGGACGAAAAGCTCTACGCCTAAAGACTTTGCTTTGCGTGCCAGTTTCAGAAGCTTTCCGCGGGTGAATTTAAAAAAACAGGCTTCCCAGTCGTTTATGAGTACGGGGCGCTCGATGTTTTTCCAATCGCCCCGAACGATGTTGTTGTTGACAAAATCGTGAAAGTTGCGGCTTAAGCCGTTGTAGCCCTCATCGGAGAAGGTCATGACCGCCTCGGGCGCTTCAAAGCTCTCGCCGTCGTGCAGCGTCCAGTCGAAGCAGTGCGGGTTTATGCCAAGCTGCACACGCACAAGGTCATGATTTGATTTTTCGACCATGCCGAAGTGGTTGCCGCTGTAGACAAGGTTAAAGCCCCATACCCTGCCGTAGTCGGCGCAGGCGTTCCGTTCAGACAGCAGAAAGCCCGGGTTGTGGCGGTTTGACGATGCGCCGGTGGTAGATGAGTTTACATACATGCCGTACTCAACGGGGCGCACATGGCGGTGCGTCTCCTTTATCCAGCCGCCGTCAAAGGTCTCCATGTTAAAGCCACGGTCAGCCATGTCAACGGACATACTCATAAATCTGCGCAGTGAAAGATCAGCGCCCGTGCAGTTTATAAGGGTGCTTCTGCGGGCGATGACATTACTGTGCGGAAAAACGGTGTAGTAAAGCCTGAGCTTTACGGCGTTATAGCGCTCATTGAGCGTTACAACGAGCGTTTCCGCCTCGTTTTCATCGTCGTAGGCATTGGGAAGGCTCTGCATGGGCATGCAGCCGGAGACTATCTCGTGGCTGTCGTAGATGAAGTCGCAGGCAAAGCTGCCGTCGGGCATTTTGAGCTCTATCGGAGTTTGGCGATAGTCTCCCCTGCCGACGCCCGACCACTCAAGGCACAGATTATCTAAGCAGTAATTGTCGTCAGACGGATCGTACAAGATGCTGCTGCCGAGCTGGATATCGTGCTTGACGGCAAGGGGCTCGGCATCCGCCCCGGGCATTCTCTCGCCGAAGTGGATGTGCTCTAAGTGCTTAAATTTTGTTATGCGGAATATGTAGCTTACGGTATCGGTGCAGAGTGAAAATACCCCTGCATTAAATGAAATACTCATTGGCTCACCTCTGTTTTAGGATATCATACACTCTCTCGACTTACAAGTCGCAATCGTCATGCTGTGTATCGATTGTCTTGTTTCGCTGCGCAAAATGCGCCCGAACCCGTGTGACGATGTACGACACCAGTGCACCGCAGACTATCGGGATAATTGCCGCAAGAAAAATTTCGCCGCCCATGCTTTTCACCTCATGGCTATTTTGGCTTTTATCTTCGCAAAAAATCCGCAAAGGCATTGCCATTTGAAGCCAAACTATGATAGAATAAAGTTTATAACAAATTTTGAGGTGAAGTGCATGATCACAGTCAACGATTTATCGATAAATTTTGCGGGCAACATCCTGTTTTCCCGTGTCGACCTGCAATTTACCGCAGGCAACTGCTACGGCATTATCGGCGCAAACGGTGCCGGTAAGTCGACATTTATAAAAATTCTCTCAGGTGAGCTTGAGCCGTCGACCGGCTCCGTTAATATCGCCCCGAAAAAGCGCATGTCCGTTTTGAAGCAGAATCAGAACATGTACGACGAGTACACGGTCATGGACACCGTTATCATGGGCAACCAGCGGCTTTACGACTGCGGCAAGGAAAAGGACGCTATCTACGACAAACCTGATTTCTCCGACGAGGACGGCCTGAGAGCCGCCGTTTTGGAGGAGGAGTTTGCCGAGCTCGGCGGCTGGGAGGCTGAGTCCGATGCCAGCCGCATTTTACAGGGCTTGGGCGTTTCCCCCGCTTACCATGACACGCTCATGAGCGACATGGATCCGAGAATGAAGGTCAAGGTGCTGCTTGCGCAGGCGCTGTTCGGTTCGCCGGATATCATTCTGCTTGACGAGCCTACTAACAACCTCGACCTTGCAAGCGTCGTGTGGCTCGAGGACTTCCTCATGGATTACGAGGGCACGGTGCTCGTCGTATCGCATGACCGCTACTTCCTCAATAATGTCTGCACCCACATAGTCGATATCGACTACGGCAAGATAAAAATGTATGTCGGCAACTACGATTTCTGGTACGAGTCCAGCCAGCTCATGCAAAAGCTCATCAAGGATCAGAACAAGAAGGCCGAACAGAAGATCGCCGAGTTGCAGGGCTTTATCGCTCGCTTCTCTGCAAACAAATCGAAGTCCCGTCAGGCGACCAGCCGCAGAAAGCTTCTTGACAAGCTCACCGTTGAGGAGCTGCCCGCCTCCGGCAGACGCTACCCGTGGGTCGGCTTTAAGGCAGACCGTGAGCCGGGCAAGGACAGGCTGTTTGTCACCGAGGTCAGCAAGACCGTTGACGGTGTGAAGCTTTTAAATAACATCAGCTTCATCGTCGGCAAGGAGGACAAGATAGCCATTATCGGCAAAAACGAGCTTGCAGTCACGATGCTGTTTAAAATTCTCATGGGCGAGGAGGAGCCGGACTCCGGCACCGTCAAGTGGGGTGCTTCCACCACACAGGCGTACTTTCCCAAGGATCACAACAGCTTCTTTGAAAACTGCGACTATGACCTCATGGACTGGATGCGCCAGTTCAGCGACGACAAGCGTGAAAGCTACCTGCGCACCTTCTTAGGCAGGATGCTTTTCTCCGGCGACGATGTGTACAAGCCCGTCAAGGTGCTTTCCGGCGGCGAAAAGGTGCGCTGCATGATAAGCAAAATGATGCTCTCGGGCGCAAATGTGCTGCTGTTTGACCAGCCGACGAACCATCTTGACCTTGAAAGCATTGCGGCGCTCAACAACGGCATGGAGGCGTTTAAGTATAACATAATCTTCTCCAGCCACGACCATCAGCTCACACAGACGGTCGCAAACCGCATCATCGAGATAACCGACGACGGCATCATTGACCGCATGTGCTCGTTTGACGAATACATGAACCTCACCGGTCAGGAGACGCCGACAAGATAATATGAATAATTATGAAAACAGCCTGCTGCGTTTTTTGCAGCAGGCTGGTTTTGTTTACAGATCACAGATTCAAGATTGAAACCAAGAGCGGTATCGTTATCATAGAAAGCACGGTGCACAGGAACACCGCTTCCGACGATTCGATGCCGTCTCGGCCGTTTTCAATGCCGAGGATGGTGCAGACGACAGCCGAGGGGCAGGCCGAGAGCACGACTATCGTGCCGAGGATGACGGGGTTCGTGACAAAGAAATGCATGATAAACCACACGACGAGCGGCGCAACGACAAGGCGCATGAAGCTTAGCGCATACAGTCTCGGGTGGACGAAGGCATCCTTGAGCGACACCGAGCCTAACGACAGGCCTATACACATCATCGAAAGCGGCACGGTCGCAGCCGCAATAGTGTCGACCGTATCGTCTATAAGCGTCGGCATGGGTATCTTGAACACGAAGATGATGACCGCAATGAGCGTTGCGATCATGGGGGTATTTATCGCATCCTTGAGCTTAAACTTCTCTCCCTGCCCGTCCTCACGCAGGAACATGACACCCACGGAGTACAAAAGCAGGTTGAACGGGATATTCGACAGTGATGCAAAGAACACGGCACCCTCGCCGTAGATCGCGGCAACGAGCGGAAAGCCCATGAAGCCGTTATTCATAAACGAAACGAGCATGCGGTACATACCGCGGTCGCCGTTTTTTATGCGGAGCACCGTCGGGCTTATAAAACCGATGCCGAGGCAGATAAGCACCATTAAAGTCAACATCAGAAAGCCGGTCAGCGCCTCGGAGCCGGACAGCTCCATGTCCTTATTGATGACCGAGGACAGGATCATTGCGACCAAAAACAAGTTCATGACGAGCTTGCTCAGTCCCTTGTTGAACTCAGGGCCGACAAGCTTCATCCTTGCGCATAAGTAGCCTAAGGCAAGCAGGATGACCAGCATTGCCATTTTTTCAAACAAAACTATCATATATGGAGAAACACCTTTGCAATTTCAAGATAAATAAGCAGCGACACTGCGTCGGAGATGGTGGTTATAAGCGGCGTTGCCACGACCGCAGGGTCAAGTCCTATCTTCTCCGCCAGCATGGGTAGGAAGCTGCCGACGACCTTGGCGAACATGACTGTGAACACGATGGCAAGGCTCACTATCAGCGCTATGGTGTAGTCAACATCGGGGTTGCCCAAAAGAAGATTATCCACCAGCAGCATTTTCACAAAATTGACCGCAGCAAGCGTAAGTCCGCACAAAAGCGCAACTCGCCATTCCTTCCAGATGACCTTCAAAGTGTCCTCGGGCTCGGTATCGCCGAGGGACAGGCTTCGGATAATCGCCGTCGAGGACTGAGCGCCGGAGTTGCCGCCCGTGCCCATGATGATGGGGATAAATCCGATGAGCACCGCCTGCACGGCAAGCGCATCCTCAAAGGAATTGAGTATCATCGTGGTAAATGTCGCCGAGAGCATGAGAAACAGCAGCCATGGCACCCGGTTTTTCCACATGTCGATAGCTCCGGTGCGTGAATACGGCTTATCAGACGGCGTCATTGCGGCCATGATCTCGAAGTCCTCGGTGGTCTCCTGTTCGAGGACATCGATGATATCGTCAACGGTAACTATGCCGACAAGGCGGCCTTCCTTGTCGACAACGGGTATCGCCATTAGGTCGTAGTCAGAGATCTTCTCGGAGACCTCCTCCTGGTCGTCATGAGTCATACAGAAGATGACATTCGTGTCCATGATATCCTCAATGACAGTCTCATCGTCATTTAAAAGCAGATCCTTGACGGACACAACGCCCTCAAGCTTTCGGTCGGCGGAGGTGACAAAGCAGATGTAGATGGTCTCCTTATCCTCACCGATGCGCCTGATGCGGGCAATGGCTTCCCGCACATTCATGTATTTTTTAAGGTCGACAAACTCTGCGGTCATAATGCTGCCTGCGGAGTTTTCGGGGTAATTGAGGTACTGGTTTATAAGCCGTCTGGTTTCGGGCGTTGCCGTGCGCATGACACGCTTGACGACATTCGCCGGAAGCTCCTCCATCATGTCGACAGCATCGTCGACATACAGCTCCTCGATAATGGCCGACAGCTCAGAGTCGGTTATGGAGTTTATTATCTGCTCCTGCTCGGGAGCGTCGAAGTTTGCGAAAACATCGGCCGCCGTCTCCTTTGACAAAAGGCGAAACACCATCGGCATTCTGTTGTCCCCTATCTCAGACAAAAACTCCGCTACATCGAACTCGTTCATGTCCTCAAGGCGGGTTTGAAGCTCCTTCATGCGTCGGGAGTCTAATAGCTCCATCAGCTCATCGGACTGCTTTTCGTGGATGGCCTCAAAGTCCATGTTCTCAATGTTGTCCATTGCCGAGCCTCCTTTCGGAAATTTGCTTTTGCGGAATTACTTGCCGAGATAGTCGGCCTGAGTGCGGCTGAGGGTGTCTATCTCAACGCCCATTGCCTTGAGCTTGCGCCGTGCAACGGCTTCGTCTATATCCTTGGGTACGGCGACAACATCGGCAGCCAGTTTGCCCTTATTGAGCGCTAAGAACTGTGCCGAAAGTGCCTGAATGGCAAAGCTCATGTCCATGATCTCCGCCGGATGACCGTCGGCTGCGGCGAGGTTCACGAGTCTGCCCTCGGCGATGGTGAACAGCGTCTTGCCGTTGGGCATGACATAGCCCTGAATGTTATGACGAGCCTCATATTTCCTGACCGCCATTCCTTCGAGCGCTTCCATGTCGACCTCAATGTTGAAGTGACCTGCGTTTGAGAGGATAGCGCCGTCCTTCATGAGTGGGAAATGCTCGGCGGTGATGATATCCCTGCCGCCGGTGACGGTGCAGAAGATATCGCCGATCTTGGCAGCTTCAGCCATAGGCATGACCTCATAGCCGTCCATGACGGCCTCAAGCGCACGCACGGGGTCTGTCTCCGTGACGATGACCTTTGCGCCCAAGCCCTTTGCACGCAGCGTAACGCCCTTGCCGCACCAGCCGTAGCCGGAGATGACGACATATTTGCCCGCAACGATGAGATTTGTCGTTCGGCAGATGCCGTCCCACACGGACTGACCCGTGCCGTAACGGTTATCGAACATGTGCTTGCAGTCGGCATCGTTGACCATGACCATGGGGAACTTAAGTTCACCCTTGCGAGACATTATTCTAAGCCTGTTTATGCCGGTCGTGGTCTCCTCACAGCCGCCGATGACATTGGGAATGAGGTCTGCGTACTTCGTGTGCATGAGATGTACAAGGTCGCCGCCGTCATCGATGATGATGTTGGGGCCGACCTTGAGCACTTCCTCAAGGCACTGCTCATACTGCTCCATCGAGCAGCCGTACTCGGCAAAAACATTCATGCCGCCGGAGACGAGCGCCGCCGCGACATCGTCCTGAGTTGAAAGGGGGTTTGAGCCGGTGACATACATCTCGGCGCCGCCCATTTCCATGACACGGCACAGATAAGCGGTCTTTGCCTCAAGGTGCACCGACAGTGCGACCTTCATACCGGCAAAGGGCTTTTCTCTCTTGAAATCCTCGCCGATGCCACGCAAAACGGGCATATTACGCTCTACCCAGTTTATCTTCATCTCGCCGGACGGCGCAAGGCTTATATCCTTTATCCTGCTCATGGTCAAACCTCCAAACATTTTCTAAACGATTTATTTTACCACCATATTTCAAACTCTGCAAGTATCGCAGGCCCAAATACGGCGAAAAAAAGACGACCCAAGCGGGTCGTCTTTTAGGCTTAATGCAATTACTTTTCGAGTGTTTCGCTGTACTGGAGCTTTGCGCTCTTGGCAACGAGGCTAGACAGTGCAACAAGTGCGATGACATTGGGCAGGACCATGATGTTATTGAACATGTCGGTCAGCTCCCAAACGAGGTCGTTCTGCAGCAGCGAGCCAAGGACGACGAAGATGATGGCGATTATCGAGTAAGGAACAACTGCCTTTTTGCCGAAGAGATACTCAATATTGATGCGGCCGAAGAAGTTCCAGCCGATGATGGTCGAGAATGCGAAGAACAGGAGGCAGATTGCAACGAATGCGCCGCCGAAGCCGCTTCCGAACACGCTTCCGAATGCGATCTGTGCCATGTTGGTCTTTGCGATGCCCTCGGGAACGCCGTTTGCAACGCCTGCTGCGAGCACGCCGTCGCCGGTGTAGAGGGTGGAGATAACGACGAGAGCGGTCATGGTCAGGACGATGAAGGTGTCGATGAACACGCCCATCATTGCAACGATGCCCTGCTCATGCGGGCACTTGACATTTGCCTGTGCGTGAGCGTGAGGGGTAGAGCCCATACCGGCCTCGTTGGAGAAAAGGCCTCTCTTTGCGCCCTGCGAGATAGCTGCCATGAGGGCTGCGCCGATGCTGCCGCCGAGGACTGCGGTGGGGTTGAATGCATACTTGAAGATCATGCCGAAGGTCTCGGGGATGAACTTGATGCGTGCGATGATGATAACAAGACCGCCGAGAATGTAGAGCACCGCCATGACGGGAACTATCTTCTCGGTCGCAGCGGCGAGACGCTGAGTGCCGCCGAGGAAGATGAAGCCCGCAACGATTGCTACGATAAGGCCGCTTACCCAGCCGGGGATGTTGAAGGCGCTGGTGCAGCTCTCGGCAATGGAGTTGGACTGAACCATGGTGCCCATGAAGCCGAGTGCAAGGATGATGGCGACGGCGAAAAAGCCTGCGAGGAACTTGCCGAACTTGCCTTTGAACGCGGTCTTTATATAGTACACGGGACCGCCGGAGACGCTGCCGTCAGCGTTGACAACACGGGTCTTCTGAGCCAAAACGGCCTCGGCATAGATGGTTGCCATGCCGAAGAAAGCAATTATCCACATCCAGAAGATTGCGCCCGGGCCGCCGATAAGGATAGCACCGCAAGCACCAACAATGTTGCCGGTACCGACCTGAGCGGCAATAGCGGTGGTCAGCGCCTGGAAAGAGCTCATGCCGCTTTTATGCTTATCGCCCCTGAGGCTGATGTTTCCGAACACCTTGCGCCACGCTTCGCCGAAGCAGCGGATCTGAACGAATCTGGTCTTTATCGAGAACCAGAGGCCGCAGCCGACGAGCAGGAAAATGAGCATGTAGTTGGACAGATAAGTGTTTATCTGACATACGATCTCGTACAGTTTTGCTTCCATCTTTCTTTCCTCCAAAACAAAAAACTGCCGAACTAAAATTCAGCAGCTCCGGAGACATAATAGAAAACATATAAATAAAATATTTATGCTTCCTCTGTCCTTTGGCCTGAGAGATTCGGCTTTCGCCTTACACCTTCGGCACCCTTTCGGGATTCTCCAGAGCTTCCTCCGCCCCCAGTCTCCTAAGATTCTTGGGGTTTCACGGGAATTGATGAAAATAATCTAGCATATATATATACGCATGTCAATAGTTTTTTATTGTTAAATCCAAGATTATTGTTAATAGTTATTTAACACAATTACGGGCTGGTTATACTAAAATCGTCATACCCCCAGTGAAAGGAAAATGATTTCATGAAAAAGATTACAGCTTTGCTTCTCGCCCTTATGCTTCTAGGCAGCAGCGTCTGCCATGCCGACAACATATCCGACAGCCGCACGGTCATCGGTGCGGATCTCGACGGCAACGAGATAGCGTCCGTGTACAAGTCCTTCGGCATCGAGCGAGGCGATGTAAAGGAGCTTACCGTTACAAACGCAGACGAGCGCAAGTACCTCGAAGGTCAGGTCGACGAGAGTCTCATCGGCACAAGGTCGATATCCTGCATCTACATTGAGGCAGCCGGCAGCGGCGAGGGGCTTGATGTTTCGGTCGAAAACATTACATGGTGCACCGCCGATATGTACATGAACGCCATGGTCACCGCCGGCATCACCGATGCAAATGTCAAGATCGTTGCGCCCTACAAGGTCTCCGGCACGGCCGCCCTCACCGGCATCTACATGGCTTATGAGGACATTACCGGCAAGAAGCTTGACGAGGACGCAAAGCTTATCGGCACGAAGGAGCTCACCATCACCGCCGAGCTTGCGGACGAGATCGGCAGCGCAGACTCCACCGCCATCGTAAACGAGCTCAAGCTCATCCTCGACCAGACCAAGGACATGACCGACGACGAGCTGCGTGAGCAGATAAAGCAGATCGCCGAAAAGTATGAGGTCACGCTCAATGATTCGCAGATAGACCAGCTAATAAGCCTCTGCCGCTCGCTTGAAAAGCTTGATGTCTCCGCCCTCAAGGAGAAGGTCGAGCAGGTGCAGCAGTACATTAAAAACATTGCCGACACCAAGGGCTCGGTCGAAAAGTTTCTGTCCCAAGCCGCCGACACCGTCACCGAGTTTGTAAACAAGGTCATCGACTTCTTCAAAAATCTGTTTGGCTGATAAACAAAACTTAAGCCGCCTGTGGTTTCACAGGCGGCTTATTTTTACAGCGGCTGCTTTTTTATCTGCGCCCATTTGCGTGGGTACTTGGGATGCGTGGGCTTGAGCTTGCGTATCACAACGGCGGTATGGGTGATGTCCGTTCCGGGGATGGTGTAGGTGTCGGTACTCTCAACCTTAGCGCCGAGGAGGTGCAGTGCGTTTTCGGCCTCTGTGAGCTCCTGTGAGCAATCCGGACCCTTCATGGCTATAAACACCCCGCCGACCTTCACAAACGGCAGGCACAGCTCGCACAGGACATTCAGACGTGCGACCGCTCTCGAGGTCGCAATATCAAAGGCGGCATAGAGCTCCCTGGGCGCTTCCTCTGCCCTTGCGTGCAGGCAGGCTACATCGTCAAAGCTGAGCTTTTCGCAGGTCTCTGACAGAAACTCGATGCGCTTATTTAAACTGTCAAGCAGTGTTAGCCTGATGCTCGGCTCGGCGATCTTAAGCGCAAGACCGGGGAAGCCTGCGCCCGTGCCGACATCAATGACGGTCTTGTCCTTGAAATCGCAAACGCTCAGCAGAGCTGCACAATCGAGGAAATGCAGCCGTGCAACATCTTCCCTGCCGCTTATCGCAGTCAGGTTCATGACGGCGTTGCGCTCCTCGAGATATTCAAAATATGTGTTGTAGCGTTCAAATGCTTTCCCGTCCGGCTCAATGCCGAGCTCGGCAAAGCCGCTGCTCAGTATATCTTCCATACAAAACCTCAAAAAAGAAAAATGAGCTGTAAAATTTACAGCTCATTTTATCATATTAGTTCGGATTTAGCAATCAGAGAAAGAAATTGTGGTCTGCGATGTTGATGACAAACCTCGTGTTCTGACTTATCCAGTTTGCACCGTAGCGTCCCTGCTGGAAAAACAGAGCCTCGCCGACGGTATTGTAGCCCTCAAAGACCATCTTTGCGCAGATGGTGCTTATCTCGTACGGGTCAAGGTATATCGCTCCCGACGCAACGGGCGCAAACTGCCCCTGCTGGAAGATGACCTCCTTTACGGTGTTTTTGAACCTGCTGCTTTCAACTCGGTTCATGACGACATTGCCGACACCGATCTGTCCCGCTACGGGCTGGTTTCCCGATTCGTAGGTGATGATCCTGCTCATCCAGTAGAGATCGTCCTCATCATAGAACTCATCCCCGCTTACAAGCAGAGCCTTGTTTGCCGTGTCAAGATCATATGCTTCAAGCTCGGCGTCCCAATTTGCATCGAGGGTAAAGATCTTCTCGATAGCATCGATGGGAACTACCGCTGCGTCTCCGATCTCCATATAGCCGTCAGGCAGGTAGAAATACCGTCCGTTTGCGCACATGTACTCGTCATCGGTGCAAACGGTGATCTCGATATCTCCGACCTCAACGGTCAGTGTATTTGTCTCATAGTTAAAGTCCGACTCGGTATCAAAGCCGAGAACTGCGCCGGTGCACTCAAGCGGCAGATAGGTGGTATCGCCGACAGTGTAGCCCCTGAACGACAGCAGCCCGTCAATGTAAACAGGCGTCTCGGTATACTCGAGCTCGGTTTCCGCCTCATCCGCGAAAGCATTCACGCAGAAAAAGGCACACAGCAAACAGGCAACGAATACGAGGGTAATATTGAATTTGCTGACTTTACTCATATAACGCTCCTGACATAATTTTTGTGTTCGGTGATTTGCCGAACATCAGCCATATAACTCTCTGGCATATAAATTATATCGGAACGAACACGGGTGGGTAAATAGTTATATTGCACAAACGGAGCGTGTCGAATTTGTGCAATATCGCTAACTCTATTTGTCAAATCGCAATATTTAGGGCTTGTTTTTTGTGCTAAACACTGTATTTTGTGGCTTAGTCATGTTGCACAAAGATATAAATTCGACAACATTTTATAAAAAAACAGTAAAAATTATTACAAATATTAATCATGTGTATAACATTATGTAAATCAATTGCGTTATGCGAAATAATTATGTAAACCAAATCGCATATTTTATATGCATTTTTTCAGCGCCTGTGCAAGCTGATCAGGGCAGGATGTGGACTTATATCCGCAGTGTATGCCCTCCATTTTGGCTATAGCCTCTTTGACCGGCATCCCCACAAGAAGCACTGAAATGCCTTGCAGATTGCCGCTGCAGCCGCCCTTGACCTCCACTTTTTCGATTTTACCGTCCTCGACATCTATCGACATAAGCTGCGAGCAAACGCCCTTCGGTCTATACTCAATATGCATTTTTCCACCTCATTAAATGAATATTTTTAGTTTACATAACAACATTTTCAGTATTTGAAGCGTCCTACAATTTGTAATATAAGATACCACAACCGACCTGCAAAGTACAGATATATTTTTCGTACGGGGCGAATAAGCTGTTAACTGCGGAGGTGTTATAATGCGAAAGAATAAATCACTCGCAGCCGCCTTTTTGGTGGCTGCCGGGATAATCCTCGGCGCTGCCTGCCTGTACACCGACAGCCCCGAGCTTTTTACCAACACGATATCCATGGTCACGACCACGCCCGAGGTCAGCGCTCCCGCCGAAACGCCTCCGGTGACCTCGCCGCCCGTGACGGCAAAGCCTACGCCTAAGCCCGGGCCAAGCATTATCCCGACGACGATATCCGGCGGACTGGTCATCAAAAACTCAACGGACTACTCCGTTCAGGTCTCGGAGCTGATAAAGCAGGGCAGCCCCGTTAAGCTTCAAAAGGGCAAGCCGCAGATACTCATTATACATACCCATTCCAGCGAGGCCTACTCCCCTGCCGGACTTGACAAATATGTCGGCTCCGGCACGAGCCGCACGCAGGACAACAATTATAATGTAATAAGGATAGGCAACGAGCTTGAGAAGTATTTTAAAAAGTACGGGCTGAATGTTATTCACGACTGCGGGGTGTACGATTACCCGAGCTACACGGGGTCATATAACCGAAGCGGTGCGGCGGTAGAAAAATATCTTAAGGAGTACCCCTCCATCTCTGTTGTCATCGACCTGCACCGGGATGCGATAGGCACAAACGATGTCATTTACAAGACCGTTGCGACCGAAAGCGGCGTGTGCGCATCGCAGCTCATGTTCGTCATGGGCACGGACGAAAGCGGCCTTGAGTACCCGAACTGGACTAAGAATCTGCGGCTTGCGCTGTATCTGCAGAACGCCGTCTCGGAAAAGTACCCGAGCCTCATGCGGCCGGTGACGCTCGTGCCGTACCGCTATAATCAGCATCTGAGCACAGGCTCTGTTATTTTGGAGGTCGGCAGCAACGGCAACACCCTGCAGGAAGCGTTGGCGGCAATAAGGCTGTTCGGCGAAACGGCAGGCCCTGCGCTTGCCGAGCTTGTGGAATAAAAATTGACCTCCTTGGTGATGATTACATCAAGGAGGTCTTGTCATGAAAGTTTTTGATATCATGAGCGAGCACATCGTCACCGTTGGGCTTTCCGAGCCCGTGACGGCGGCCGCTCGATTATTAAAGCAGCACAACATCGGCGCAGTTCCAGTCTGCGACGACAGAGGTCAGATAAGGGGCATGATAACCGACCGTGACATCGCCGTCAGATGCGTTGCGACGGGTGTATCTCCCGGCGAGGCAAAGGTGGGCGATATCATGACCCGTGGGGTCATAACCGTAAACGACACGGCATATGTCGGCGAGGCGGCACGGCTCATGGCCGATGCACAGGTGCGGCGTTTGCCGGTATGCCGTGACGGACGGCTCGTGGGCATGCTCTCTCTTGCGGATCTTGCCCGCAACACCGATTGCGACACCGAGGCTGCCGCCGCCCTTGCGGAGATATCCTCAAATGTGCGCAGAGTATAGGAAAACTCGGCAGTCTGTTGACTGCCGAGCTTTCAGGTTCTTTTACTTTACAAAGACATAGGAAGGAACGGAAGTTATCACATTGCCGTCTGAACGATATTTGTATGCGATAACAGCGTACCAATAACCGCTGGACAGGCGTGAGTCAGTGACCTTGGTGTCTTCGACCGTATAAACGCCCTTCATCTTGTCTATGTCCTTTGAGCTTCCCATAGCGATGATATAGCCGTCAACGCCCTTTACGGGATCCCACTTAAGGGTAATGCCGCTCGAAGAGCTGCTGCCCTTAAGGTTCTTTACTGCCGGATAGCTGGGAGCTGCAACGACCTGAAATGCAGCGGAATCTGCATAGCTGGTTCTGGAGGATATGGCTACTATCTTGTAATAGTAGTAGTATCCGGCGGTTGCGGTCTTGTCGGTAAATGTGGTGCTCTTGGTCTCGCCGAGGAGCTTGTATGTACCGTTCATGGTGCCGGAACGGTAAACCTTGTAGCTTCCGGCGCCACTGACCTTGCTCCACTTAAAGATGATGTTGCCGTTGTTGTTGTAGTCAATGTAGTAGAGCGGAGTGCCATCGGTATCATAATCTATAAGCTCCAGCGAGGGCATTGCGCAGTCGCAGGTGCGGGAGACAACAGTGCTGAATGCGGAGTTGCCTTCGGGCATGACCTTGGAGATAGCCTTTACCTTATAGTAATAGGTATATCCGGCATTTGCGCTTGTGTTGGTGTAGGTCGTGCCGGTCAGGGTGCAGTACAGCTTGTAGGTGCCGTCCTTAGTCCCGCTGCGGTAGACCTCGTACTTGGCTGCTCCCTCGACGGGCTTCCATGTAAGTACTACCTTGCCGGTCTCGGCATCGTTGGAGGCCTTGACAACGGGTGCTGCAAGATCGCAGGTACGGGCTGCAACACTGCTGAATGCGGAGTTAGCGGAAGCTGTTCTCGTTGCAAGAGCCATTACCTTATAGTAATAGGTAACATTGGCCTTGGAGGTAGTGTTGGTGTAGCTGGTAGAGGTGGTGGTATACTGTCTTACATACTCGCCGTCTCTTGCGGTGGCACGGTAGATAGCATACTTCTCTGCGCCGTAGACAGCCTTCCACTTGAGCGTCACCTTGCCGGTGGAGGCGTTGTTGCCTGCTGTGATGACAGGAGCTGCGCAGTCGGAGCACTGGGTGATGATGGCGCTCGTAACGATCTCGTTGCCGTCAGCGTCAAGTGCCTTGACTTTGTAGTGATACCAATAGCCTGCGTATGCACTGGTGTTGGTATAGGTGAGCTTGGTCGTGGTGTAGTACAGCTTGTACTCGCCGTCCTTGGTTCCGCTGCGGTACACTTCGTACTTGGCAGCGCCCTCAACGGCTGCCCAAGTCAGGACGACCTTGCCGCTGGTCGGGTTATTGCTCGCAGTTACCTCGATGGTGGGTACCTCGGGCTCTACGGGCGGCTCGGGATTTTCGCTGGGCTCGGGGTCGACGATCTCGGTGCCGGGCGTGGTGGTCTCATTGTCTGCAAATGCAGCAGGAGCCATCAGCGTCAGTACCATCATGAGTGCCAGCAAAATGCTTAAGAATTTTTTCATGGTTACTCTCCAATCCTAATTTAATACACCCAAATTATACAATGTGCGCTTCGTTCAATCAAGTCCTTGCCGAATTTTGCAGGTAGAAAAATCGGCGGATTTTTTGTCTATTTTGTACACAACTGCATGAAAATGCCCGACAGCGCAGACAGCACTGTCGGGCAAAAGCTTTGCTTATTTTACATAGATATATGCGGGCATGGACGGGACGATCGTGCCGTCATCACGGTACTTGATACCGACGACCGCATACCAGCAGTTTTTGTATATGCCGTTATCGACAAAATAATTTGTGGTAACGGTAGTAAGTGCCTCCATCTCGGAGATGTCGGCGGTGGTCTCGCCGTAGAAGATGAGATACTTGTCAACGCCCTTTATTGCGCTCCACTGAAGCTTGGTGGCCGTAGAGTCGCTGACATTCTTGAGGTTCTTCGCCTGCGGGAACAGCGGTGCTGCGGTGAAGGCAAGGGGTGCGGAGTCTGCATAGCTGCTTCTCGAGGACACGGCCACTATCTTATAGAAGTAGTAGTAGCCTGCGGTGGCGGTGGTGTCGGTAAAGCTGTTGCTCTTTGTCTCGCCGATGAGCTTGTAGGTTCCGTTCTGATAGCCGGAGCGGTAGACCTTATAGCTTCCTGCGCCGCTGACCTTGTTCCACACGAAGATGGAGTTACCGTTGGAGTTATTGCTGATCTCGTAGATGGGCGTGCCGTCATCGTCGTAGCTGAGCACCTTGAACGACGGCATTGCGCAGTCGCAGGTGCGGGAGACGACGCTGCTGAACGCAGAGTTGCCCTCGGGTGCAACTGCGGAGATGGCCTTCACCTTATAATAATAGGTATAGCCTGCATTTGCGGTGCTGTTGGTATATTTGGTGTTGCTCGTGGTGCAATATAGCTTGTAGGTGCCGTCCTTGGTTCCGCTGCGGTAGACCTCATACTTGGCTGCGCCCTCGACGGGGTTCCATGTGAGCACGACCTTGCCGGTCTCGGCATTGTTGGAGGCCTTGACAACGGGTGCTGCGACATCGCAGGTGCGGGCGGCGACATTGCTGAATGCGGAGTTTGCCGAGGCCGTCCTCGATGCAAGGGCTATTACCTTATAACAATAAGTAACATTGGCCTTGGAGGTCGTGTTGGTGTAGCTGGTGGAGGTAGTGGTGTACTGCCTGACATACTCGCCGTCTCTTGCGGTTGCACGGTATATCTCGTACTTGGCTGCACCGTAAACAGCCTTCCACTTGAGCGTGACCTTGCCGTCGGAGGCTCTGTTGCCTGCCGTGATGACGGGTGCTGCGCAGTCTGCGCAGTGGGTGACGATCTCGCTCGTGATGATCTCGGTGCCATTTGCGTCAAGTGCCTTGACCTTGTAGTGGTACCAATAGCCTGCGTATGCGCTGGTATTGGTGTAGCTGAGCCTAGTCGTTGTGTAGAACAGCTTGTACTCGCCAGTCTTAGTCCCGCTGCGGTACACCTCGTACTTTGCGGCGCCGTCGACAGCCGCCCAAGTCAGGACGACCTTGCCGCTGGCGGGATCGTTGCTCGCCGTTACCTCGATAGCGGGCGCTGCGGGCTCATTGTCAGCAAATGCGACGGGAGCCATCAGCGAAAGCACTATCATGACCGCCAAAAGCATGCTTAACAGTCTTTTCATTGTTTATCTCCTATCTTCAAGTTTTTTCTCTCTCATTTTAAGCCATTTGTGTTCTTTAGGCAAGAAAAAATAAAAATTTTTCAAAAAGGGCTTTACAAACAAAAAAGTGTGTGCTATATTATCAGTAACGATAATCATTACCAAGAGGTGAGCAAAATGCAGGCACGGCGGACAAGTAAAAAACGCTCGGCGATATACGAGGCGCTGTGCAATACCACCGCTCATCCCTCGGCCGAGCAGATATACACGCAGCTCAAGCCGGAGATACCCGATCTCAGCCTCGGCACGGTGTACAGAAACCTCAATGTGCTGATGCAGGACGGGCTTATCATCACCGTAGGCAATGTCAACGGTGAGGAGCGCTACGATGCTAACACCTCCGACCATTCCCACTTTGTCTGCACAAAATGCGGCATGGTCGACGATGTTTTTCTTGATTTATCGATAGATAAAAGGTATCCTGATGTTGAGGAGTTGACGGGCGGAAAGGTCAAGGGGCACTCCCTGAGCTACTTCGGTCTGTGCAAAAAATGTTGTGAGTAAGGGCTGTTGCCTTACTAAATATAAAAATTATTTTTATTGGAGGATATTATTATGAAGAAATGGGTATGCCCCGTATGCGGCTATGTTCACGAAGGCGACACTCCCCCCGAGTTCTGCCCCCAGTGCAAGGTTCCCGGCAGCAAGTTCATGCTCCAGGCTGACGACAAGACTTGGGCAGCCGAGCATGTTGTAGGTGTCGGCAAGCAGTTCGGCGCAGATGTCCCCGCCGAGGTTCAGGAGGAGATCATCAGCGGTCTGCGTGCAAACTTTGAGGGCGAGTGCTCCGAGGTCGGTATGTATCTGGCAATGGGTCGTGTTGCTGCCCGTGAGGGTTATCCCGAGATAGCTCTTTACTGGGAGAAGGCAGCACTTGAGGAAGCAGAGCACGCAGCAAAGTTTGCTGAGCTCCTCGGCGAGATCATCACCGATTCCACCAAAAAGAACCTTCAGATGCGTGTCGATGCCGAGAACGGTGCGACCGCCGGTAAGTTCGAGCTTGCAAAGCTCGCAAAGCAGTACAATCTCGACGCAATCCATGATACCGTCCACGAGATGGCCCGTGACGAAGCCCGCCACGGCAAGGCTTTCGAGGGCCTGCTGAATCGCTACTTCGGCAAGTAATCAAATAACAGCAAAACAGCGAGTGGGAAACCACTCGCTGTTTTTTGAATACAAACAAGAAAGCAGTCTGTCTTGCCGGTGACAGGCTGCTTTCTTGCTCTTTTTACAAAATAAATATGTGGGGGATTGGGGGGGAAATACATAAAGTTTGCTGCTGTGCCGTCAGCAACTTTGTGTTTATAATAGCATCTTTGTTTTTTAAAGTCAATGCTTTTAATTATTAAATTTAAATAAAATTCATTTATTTTAGTTATTTTATATGCGTTAGTTGCAAAACGGCAACAAAATTTGATGCAGGTATTTGCTTTTGGCAGCTTTTATGCTAAGATATCAAAAGATAACGAAAGGTGGGCATGATATGAACCAAAAGGAAATGGACACTCTCATAAAGCATTATGACACTTACTTCAAGCAGGACGACTGCCGTGTGCTGCATCCGGTGGTCATGGAGCCGCACATTGATGCGCTGCTGTACGCTCCGAACGAGGCGTACCCCTTCTGGAAGCTGGTCACCGCAGGCGCAAGCGACTACAAGATGAACGCTCCCAAGGGTGCGCTCGGCAACCGCAACGAATACATGATGTTCATCGATGCAAGCGAGGACATGGACGACCAAGAGACCGCCAACTGGTACTTTGCCCAGCTTATGGAGGTGGCGCTCTACCCGAAATCGTTCAACTGCTTTATCACCTACGGGCACAGTATCGAGTGGCCTGCCGAGGATGGCGAGGAGATGGTCGGCGCTTACCTCGAAATGCCGCAGGTCATCGATGATGTCGGCGTGCTGCGCTGCAAGCTCGGTATGCTCAAGACCGCCGTGTGCTTGCAGGTCGTGCTGCTGAACCGGGCAGAGACAGACAGGCTCGTAGAAATCGGCCCCGAGCAGTTCAGCTGCTTCCTCTACCCCGACGACGGCGACCGCCATTTTATCTGCGAGAGAAAAAGAAGCGACAAGTTTTAATTAAAAAGCCCGTGAGTTTTAAACTCACGGGCAATTTTTCTAACTATATAATTCTTCTTGCGCCGGTGTAGTGCTCGGCGTAGTAGTAAGAGTCGAGATCGGTGATTATGACCTGTCCCTTGCCGGAGGAGGCGTGGATGAACTGGCCGTCGCCGATATACATTCCGACATGGCCGATGGGGTCGACATTATCGGAGAAGTACACGAGGTCGCCCGGCTGGAGATCTGCCTTATCGACTGGCGTACCGTCGGTTCTGTACTGACTGCCCGCTCCACGCTGGAGCTTGTAGCCGTACTGGCCGTAGACATAGTAGACAAGACCCGAGCAGTCAAAGCCCTTGGGCGATGCACCGCCGTAGACATAGGGTACACCGAGGTACTGCTTTGCGGTGGCGACTATCTGTCTGCCGAGCTCCGTGCCGGAGCCGCCGTCGGTCTTATCGCTCTTTAGCTTTATATAATCTGCGGACATGTAGCCCTTTGTGCCGTTGATGGTGACAGCGTACCAGCTGCCGGTCTTGCCGGTTATCTTGACCTCAGTTCCCCTGTCGTAGTAGCCGAGGGTCGCATATTCGGTGGATGGGCCTCTTCTCAGGCGCACGGAGTCGCCGTTTACATAGCCTGCTGCGTCCATAGTATCCTTGGGTGCGGGGACGGAGTTGGATGTGCCGAGTGAGATGCCTGTCTTGTACATGTAGCCGTACTTGCCGTTGACCGTTATCTCGTACCAGCTGCCATACATACCTGTTATCGTGGCCTTTGCGCCGCTGTTTACGGTTTTGACTACGCCGAAGCTCGTGCTCGGTCCCATTCTAAGGTTGGAACCGTTATCCTTGACGGTGCCGGTTTTGGAGTTGGAGTAGGTCGTTGTGGGAACAAGGCGCATATAGTCGCCGCTGACATAGCCGGTCTTGCCGTTGTAGCTTACCTTGTACCAACCGTTGTTCGAGCCGGTGATGGTCATTTTCGTACCCTTGGCATAGGTGCCGACGATGGAGTAGCTCGTGCCTGCACCCTTGCGCATGCGAACATCCGAGCCTGTTATCATGCCGGTGTACTTGGTCGTAGAGCTTGTACTGCTGCTCGTGCTGCCGGACTTGGCCGTTACCGAAAGAGTCATGTAGTCGCCGCTGACATAGCCGGTCCTGCCGTTATATTTTACGGCGTACCAGTTGCCCTTTGCACCGGTGACGGTCATCTTTGTACCCTTGTCGTATGTGCCGATGATGGAATAGCTCGTGCCTGCGCCCTTGCGCATGCGCACATCCGAGCCGGTTATCGTGCCGGTGCCGAAGCTGCCGCTCACGCTGCTGTCGCTCTTTAGATAATCCTTTGACGCATAGCCGATGGTGTTGTTATACATCACCTTGCTCCAGCCATTGGAGGTGGAAATAACAATCACCTCTGCCCCCTTGGGCATGGTCATTAGGATATTTGCGCTCGTACCGGCGCTCTTTCGCAGGTTGAGCGCACTCGTGGTATAAGCGCCGAGCGTTTTATCCGCAGCGGCAGGTATAATGAGCAGCGATATACACATTATTGCCGCAAGCGCTATGCTTATCAGTCGTTTTTTCATTCTTGTCACTCCGTGTTTGATTACAGCCAGTAAAATAGTCAGTAATCAAATTGTAACACATGGTGAACATTATGTCAACACTTGAGGGGGTTTGAGCCGTCGAAGCCTGTAAAAATTCTGTGAACTGTGTTAAAAGCGGTCAAAGGCAATATATTGTGGTCGAGGCGAATTTAAACAAATAGTTATTGTATATTTTACAGTTTTCTTTTGGCGTTTTATATGGTATACTAGGACGAAACCAGCCTATAAGGAACTAAGATAAATGAAAAACAAGCTTTTTAAAAAGGTCATAGCCCTGACCGTGTGCCTTGCGATGCTTATTCCGCTGTGTGCCTGCGGCGATACCAAGGAGCAAAAGCAGGTCTTTGCAATGGACACCGTCATGACGCTCACGGCCTACGGTAAGAACGCAAAGTCCGGCCTTGACGCTGCGACGGGTGTTATAAATTCGCTCAACACCCTGCTCGACCCCGAGGTCGAAAACAGTGCGGCGTATCTGCTGAACCACGCCGACGGACAGAATGTCATCGTTACGCCGCAGGTGGCGGAGATACTCACCACCGCACTCAAGGTCTGCAAGCAGTCGGGCGGCGCACTGGATCTGTCGGTCTACCCTCTCTACCTTGCGTGGGGCGAGTTTGACTCTGAAAAGGGCGTTATCCCCTCGAGCAAGGAGATAAAGGAGCTTTTGAAGAATGTCCGCTTCTCGGAAACGAGCATCACGGAGTTCAGCGGCGAATCGAACTATTCCGTTAGAATGCCGGCAGGCACGCAGATAAGCTTCGGTGCTGCGGCAAAGGGCTGCGCATCGGATAGGGCGATCGAAGCCATGCGCAATGCCGGTGTCGAAAGCGGCATCGTCTCGCTCGGCGGCAATGTCCAGACCCTCGGCCTTAAGCCGGACGGCTCAAAGTGGACGGTCGCAGTTGAGGACCCCAACGACACGGGCTCGTATGTCGGAACGCTCAAGGTCGGCGAGACGGCTGTAGTCACGAGCGGCAACTACCAGCGATACTTTATCGGCAGCGACGGCGTTAAGTATCACCACCTCATAGACCCCGGCACCGGCAAGCCCGCAAACAACGGCCTTGTCTCCGTTACGGTCGTGTGTGAGGACGGCACGATGGCCGACTGCCTGTCGACGGCGATGTTCGTTCTCGGCCTTAACGGTGCGCTCAACTACTGGCGCAACTACGGTGGCTTTGACATGGTCATGATAACCGAGGACAACGAGGTCATCTGTACGAGCGGCCTTGTTGAGGTGTTTGAGCTCACAAACACCAAGGACTACACTTCGAGATTTACCGAGTAAGGTTAACATAATTCAGCCACCGTATCAGATATATTGATACGGTGGCGCATTATTAGAGGATTAAATTTCATGGCATATTTGGGCACCGATGTTAGGTACTGCAAGGGTATAGGCGAGAAAAAGGCGCAGCTTTTAAACAAGCTCGGCGTGTTCACCGTCCACGATCTTGTTTCCTATTTTCCCAGAAAATATGAGGATCGCAGCCAGTTTAAGCCGATAGCTCTCACCTGCGACGGCGAGACGGCGTGCATACAGGGCATGGTTGCCGACACGCCTCGCCTCGTGCGCATCCGCCGTGGCATGGAGCTTGTGAAGTTCCGTGTCGTGGATGAAAGCGCATCGGTTGACATAACATATTTTAATCAACCGTATCTAAAGGATCACATTCGCCGTGGACAGTGTCTGAATTTCTACGGCAAGATAATCGGTGTCGGCGGAAAGCGGACGATGTCCAACCCCGTGTACGAGCCGGAAAACGCACCGGACGGCGTGACGGGCAGAATAATTCCCGTGTACAGGCTGACGACCGGACTTTCGCAGAAGCTCGTGATGCAAGCCGTGCGTCAGGCGCTGGATGCCTGCGGAGGTGAGCTGCCGGAGGTGCTGCCCGAGACGCTGCGTGAAAAATACTCCCTTGCGCAGACGGGCTTTGCTTATGAAAACATCCACTTCCCCGCCGATTTCACTGCCTTGGAGCTTGCCCGGCGCAGGCTGATATTTGAGGAGCTGTTCCTGCTTGCCTGTGCACTCGGCAGGATGAAGGGGCGGCACAGCAAGGCAGACGGATATAAGATGCAGCCTTGTGACCTCAGCGAATTTTGGTCTGCCCTGCCCTTTGCGCCGACGAATGCGCAGAGGCGGGCGGTGAATGATGCGCTTTCCGACATGCAGTCGGGCAAGGCGATGAACAGGCTCGTTCAGGGCGATGTCGGCAGCGGCAAAACGCTCGTTGCAGCGGCACTTATCTGGTACGCTGCGAAAAACGGGTACATGAGTGCGTTCATGGCACCGACGGAAATTTTGGCAAAGCAGCATTTTGATACTCTGCTGGGCATTCTCTCCCCGCTCGGTCTGCGGATTGGGCTGCTCACGGGTGCGATGACCGTAAAGCAGAAGCGTGAGGTCAAGTCCTCGCTCAGAAACGGTGAATTTGACCTTATCATCGGCACGCATGCGCTGTTTTCCGAGGATGTGGAGTACCCGAGTCTCGGGCTTGTCGTCACCGATGAGCAGCACCGCTTCGGCGTAAATCAGCGTTCGAGTCTCATTTCAAAGGGCGACCGCCCGCATGTGCTGGTCATGTCCGCAACGCCAATTCCCCGCACGTTAGCGCTTATTATCTACGGCGATCTTGACATTTCCGTCATTGATGAGCTGCCCCCCGGGCGGCAAAAGGTCGATACCTTCGCCGTCACCGAGAGCTACCGTGTGCGCCTGAACGGCTTTATCCGCAAGCTCGTTTCCGAAGGGCGGCAGGTGTTTGTCGTCTGCCCGATGATTGAGGAAAACGAGGAGCTCCCGCCGAACCTGAAATCTGCGCAGGAGCACGCCGCCGAGCTTCAGCGCTACTTCCCCGACCTCAAGGTCGCCTGCGTGCACGGAAAGCTCAAGGCGAGGGAAAAGGCCGATATCATGCAGGCCTTCGTTGCGGGCGGCATCGACATTCTCGTCTCTACAACGGTCATCGAGGTCGGTGTCGATGTGCCGAATGCGGCGCTTATGATAATTGAAAACGCCGACCGTTTCGGCCTTAGCCAGCTTCACCAGCTGCGTGGCCGTGTCGGTCGAGGCAAGCACAAAAGCTACTGCGTTTTGGTCTCCGACACAGACAACGAGGTGTCCGAGGCAAGGCTCAAGGTCATGACGCAGACAAACGACGGCTTTAAAATTTCCGAGGAGGATCTGCGGCTGCGTGGCCCGGGCGACTTCTTCGGCTCAAGACAGCACGGTCTGCCGGCGATGCATGTTGCCGACCTGTGCTCGGACATGAATGTGCTGCAAACGGCGCAGACGGCGGCGCAGGAGCTTTTAGCCACCGATCCCGAGCTTGAAAAGCCGGAGCATCAGGCGCTTAAGGCTGCGGTCGACAGGCTTTTTGAAATGAATACGGACACGATAAATTGAAAGGCGAACCCATGCATGAAAATGAAGAATCCCTCGCCATGCAGCAGAAAGAAAGCCTGCGGAGCTTTGCCGAGGACATTTATAATAAGGTTGGAAGCCGCATTCCATCAGCTGTGCTGACGCATGACGGGCTGTGCTATACGATTGAATTTAACACCGCCGACCGTTTCTCACTTGTACTCATGGGCAGCGAGACGAATAACGCCGACTGCTTCCAGTCGATGCTCGTGTTTGACGGGTTTACAGACCTTTTGCTCTCCGACCGCAGGCCGTTAGAGGAGTACAAAGCGCAGCTAGTGCACCTCGTGTGCGGCATCGTCGGGCATAAAACAAGCGTCACCCAGGTCGTCAAGCGGCACACCGAAAGGCGCATTGAATATAAAGCGTTGAATGACGATACATGGGAAACCGTCAGTGTTGAGCACAAGCTCACCGGCTTCGGCGCCCTCCTCCTGCTATGGAAAAACAGCGAAGATATCTTGATTTTTAACTTAACGATAAAAAACAGGCAGTAGCTATACTGCCTGTTTTTCTATATCCCGAATATTTTTAATACCGCGTAGGCGACGGCGCTGCCGCTTAAGGATGACAGCGCCATCAAAAGTCCTGTTTTGGACTTTGGTCTGCGGCGCAGGGTGCTCATGTAGCCGCCGGCAGCGGCTTTGGCTTCGTCCATGAGCTTTGCCTGCGTTATGCCCGAGGTGCGCATATAGTCCTCACGGACGATGAATATTGCCTCCTCGAACACCTTTTTATCCGGAGATTTTACGACTATCACCCGTTTTGCAGTGCCCTTTACCACTTCTGCCGCCTCCTGTGATGTTGATCCCTGTTCGGATTTTACCCGTTTTGCCATATCCATATACATCACCCACGGGTCTGAACTTTGACGGCGAGCACGGTCATGTCGTCGCAGTTGCCGTAAATTTTCTCCGCCTCACGGAGCGTGTCACGGGCAAGCAGCTTCATGTCGTCGGTAGCCGAGTCCATGACCTCACGCAGCCAGCTGTCATTCGAGTCGCCGATGACGCCGTCGGAGGCGATTATCGCCGTGCTGCCGGGCTTCAGGCGCATGCGCACGACATCGGGCGCAGCGGAGGTGCCGTCGCCGAGGCCGGGTGCAAAGCTCTCGCCCTTGATACGGCGAATGTTCTTGCCGTTCATGACATAGCTGGGCGCTGCGCCGTACTTATAAAAGCAGGTCTCGCCGGAGAATAGGTCAACGCACATGAGGTCGACCGTTGCAAAGCCCCAGTTATCGCCGCTTTTTAAAAGCATCACGGAGTTTAGTGTTTTCATCGCAACGGCGGGGTCGATGCCCGAGCGCAGGAACTTTTCGAGTATCTCGATGACCTCCTTGCTCTCGCTTGCAGCCTCAGGACCGCAGCCCATGCCGTCGGACAGGATGACGCACAAAACGCCTGAGTCGGTCTTAAAATATGTACCCCTGTCGCCGCTGACCTTCTCGCCCTTTTTCTTCATCGCCGCAATGCCGACGGATACGGCGAGAGGCTCGGCCTCAATGAGCGTGAGCTTTGCCATGCCGTCGTTTGCCGAACGCTGGCGGCACAGCCGCAGACCGAGCACCGAAGACAGCTTTTCAAGATAGTCGGGGTCTTCATACAGCCTTGAAAGCGAACCCGATTCCACCACCGCACGCAGTCTGCCCCGTCCGTCACGGTACACCGCCGCATCCGCTTCAATATCAATCGTGCGCAGATAGCGCATGAGTCGCCGCTCGGCAAGGTGGTCGGCGCCGTTTATGCTGCCGAGCTCCTCGGCAACGCCGCCGAGGATATCCGCCATGTCCGAATACTGCCCCCACGCCGTGTCACGGCTTTCACGCAGCTGCGCCGCAAAGTGCTTGCGATAAGCCGCAGCACGCAGCTCGCCGTTGACGGCGGTGACGAATGCCTCGGGCGTTCGGCATTTTTCGACGAACCTCAGCGGGATATCGCCGAGCTGGAGCGTGCCACGCTTGATCATAGCAGCCGTTGCATCGTTTAAGGCCGAGAGCGTTTCCATGTATTCGCTGTTCCAGCAGCGGTTTTTGTCCTTGCACATGACGCACACGCTGTCGGCAGCACGGTCAAACACCTTGGCGGGGTCTGCATCGTTATGCTTTTGCTCGACATTACGCCGCACTATCTCAAACAGCCCCGCATACGCAGAGCTAAGCTGTCCGACCCGCCGTGAGACATATCGCCTTAGGCCGGATTCACCGCTGCCGCCGCCAACGGGCTGGATGATAGTTCCCACCCGGCAAATGACATTTGACGGCAGGAGCATGAACACGACCGAGGCACAGAACACTTCGACAAGGTCGCTCAGCTGCGGTGCGACCGTCCACGCAAGCGCCGCCGCAACGGCGTTTGAGAGAACGAACGCAAGCAGAAACGCCAGCCTGCCGCAGCGGTTAAAAAGCCCCGAGAGCAGTCCCGAAAACGCATATGCCATCGTGAAAAACGGTGTTCCGCCGGTCGTAAGATCCATCGCAAGACCAAACACCGTGCCAACGGTACAGCCGGTCATCATCCCACAGCGCAGTGAGCTCATCATGATGATGAGCACCGCCGCAAAGCGTCCGACGGATAGTGTGTCAAACAAAACAAGTCTCGACAGCGCCATCATGAACACGGCAACGGTTATGAGCACCGCCGTCGACCGGCGTATCTCGGCAGACTCGGTCGTGGGTTCATCCTTTTTGAGCGCCTCGGCGATAAAGTAGCTCACGCCGAATGCAAGCACCGTTTCCAAAAATACGACCGCAATTGTCGGTGCGTCGCTGAGTATCTGCGAAAAGCTCGACAGCACGCCTGTGGCTAAGGTCACGGCAGCAGCGGTTGTCGGCGCAAAGAGAGTTTTTTTGTATAGCTTTGTGTCCTGAAACGAAAACTCCACCGTGAAAACGATAACTACCGCCGCAAGGTAGCGTATGCCCCATGACAGGCCGCCGGAGACTATGTAGCCGAGCGCCGCCCCAAACAGGCAGCACACTCCGTTGACCCCCGCTCCGGCAGCGGCAATTATCGCAATGCCGAACGGACCGGCCGTGCCTAATACCCTCGCCGTGGCGAGCACAAAGCCGCCGACAAGATACATGACAGCCCATGCTATGGCGGTGACATCCTCCGAATTTCGCTGCACCACGCTGTCCTCAAATGCGGTCTTTATCGCCGCTATTGAGCCTTTTACATTCATAATATCGCCTCCGAAGTTTACATAAGGTATTATTTATTATACTTATGTAATTCCCCGAAGTGCGTCATTTGGCGCTGTTGAGAAATGTTTTATCAACAGGGGAAATAAGCGAAAATAAAACAGGACTGTTTTCAGCCCTGTTTTCAGTCTATTACGAAGCTTTTACCGAAGGGATATGGAGTTCCCCTCACCTTTTGCATCCAGTCGGCGATGCCGTCCTTGTCGGTCACGACCATGCCTGACAGTCGGTCGATGCCGAGCGATTTTAGCTCGGGACACATGGGGACGGTCGGGCCGATGACAACGGTCTTTGCGTTTTTGGATAGCTCCAAGAGTCTCGGCATGGTCTTGTTCACCGCTGCGCTTCCTGTGATGATAGAGACATCACATTCGGGCAGAATATACTCGCAGGCAGAGTCCGGCAGATCGCCGTCACGGGGGTCTCTCTCAATTATGTAAACCTCTTTTGCTCCCATAAGAGCTTCATCGCCGAGCTTTAGGTGACCGATGAGTGCGACGGTCTTGCCCTCGATATCCATGCCGTCGGTGCAGCTTTTTGCATCGTCGGCGGCAAGGTGCAGGCGCTCCATGCGCTCGGGCGTATTGTAATAGGCGTTTATGACAGCCATCGCCTCGCTCGCCTCATTAAAGCTCCAACTCATGACGGCCTGTGCCGCTGTCTTTGCGCCCAGCCCCACGAGTGAGGCGAATTTGCGCTGCACGCTCTCGCCCTCGGTGTTCATGGCAATTCCGAAGCTGCCGTTTGATAGCTCTGCTCCGACCCACGCAGTTCCCCTCACGATACCTGTCACGGTAAGCGTATCATCCATGCCGTCTATTAAAATCTTATAATAATCCTTCATGATCACACCTCTATATCTTACTTGCGTTATTATAGCAGGCAATGTTATAATTGCGCAAGAGGTGAACGACATGTACTTTGACACCCATGCGCATTATGACAGCGGAGCGTTCAACGCCGATCGCTATGAGATACTCGGCTCGATGCCCGAAAGCAATGTCGGACTCATCGTCGACCCCGGCTGCGACCTTGAAAGCAGCAGGGCGGCGATAGAGCTTGCCGAGCGCTTCGAGTTTATTTACGCCGCCGTCGGCTGGCATCCCGAGGATATGGACAAGCTTTCGGAGGAAGCTTACGCCGAATTGGAACGGCTTGCCGAGCACCCGAAGTGCGTTGCCATCGGCGAGATAGGGCTCGACTACTATTGGGACGACACCCACAAGGCCGAACAAAAGGTGCTTTTCAGACGGCAGATAGAGCTTGCTTTAAGGCTTAACAAGCCCGTCATCGTCCACGACCGTGAGGCGCACGGCGACTGCATGGAGATAGTGCGGGACTACCCCGCTCTGCGTGGCGTGTTCCACTGCTACTCGGGCAGCGCCGAGATGGCGGCGGAGCTATTAAAGCGTGGCTGGTACCTCGGCTTTGACGGGCCTATCACATACAAAAACGCCCGTAAGGCAATTGAGGTTCTCGAAATGTGCCCGCTCGATAAAATGGTCATCGAGACCGACAGTCCGTATCTCACCCCAGTACCGAACCGAGGCAAGCGCAACGACTCACGGCAGCTTGAGTTTGTCGTGCGCAAAATTGCCGAGGTAAAGGGATTGAGCGCCGAGAATGTCGAGGAGCTTACATATACTAACGGCAAAAAATTATTTGGAATTGGTGAATGAAATGTATGACCCTGAGAAGATACTGACCGGTGCGCCGAACGCCCGTGACCTCGGCGGCATCGAGACCGCCGACGGCAGGCGGATAAAGCCGAATCGGCTTATTAGGAGCGGTATGCTCGCAAGGCTCACGGACGAGGATGTTGAATACCTCAAGTCCGCAGAGCTCAAGACCGTTGTCGACTTTCGCACGAGCGCAGAGCGTGTGCAGAAGCCCGACAGGGTGATAGACGGTGCCGAATACATCGTCTGCCCCATGCTTGAGGACAAGACCGAGGGCATCACCCGTGACAAGCCTGAAAGCGAGGACGAGGAGGCGCAGCGCACGCTGAAAATGGCACGCAGGCTCATGGAGCACGACCCCGACGGCGTTCGGCAGATGCGAAGCCTCTACCCCATTCTCGTGACGCTCGACCACTCACTCGAGCATTACCGCAGGTTTTTTGAGATACTGCTGAAGCACGAGGACGGTGCGCTTTTGTATCACTGCACCATGGGCAAGGACAGGGTCGGCACGGCGACAGCACTGCTGCTGACGGCGCTCGGCGTTCCCCGTGAGGGCATCGTTGCAGACTACATGATCACCCGTGAGCGCTGCGCCCCGGGCACACAGAGGCTGCTTAATAACTGCCGCAAGTTTACCGACGACGAGGCGGTGCTTGAGTTTGTATACCGTCTCGACACCGTGCAGGAGGATTTCATTGCTGCGACCTTTGAGACCATCGACGAGGTGCACGGCGGCATGGATCGCTTCCTGCGTGACAAAATGGGGCTTGACGCAGCGTCAATCGATAGGCTCAAGGCACTGTATTTGGAGTAAAATATACACATAGTTAAAAATCAGACATTTCAGCAGGGATGTCTGATTTTTTTGCGTTTTAACGGCAATGCCCATATTTATATTTTTGATATATTGGTATGATATGTATGAACACTTATAAGGAGTGAGTTGAATGAAGCGATTTTCCTGCTTTTTGCTCGCAATACTAATGCTGCTGAGCCTTGTGCCGGTCGCAATGGCCGACAGCAGCGATGCCCTGACCGTGCAGACACGCACGGCGCAGTACACCTTTAAGGTCGGCGAGACCTTTACATATTCGTATTGGCTGCGCCTTACGCCCGACCTCGTAAACTACAGCGAGGACTACCTTGTTGATTACATCACCGGCATGGCAAACGACCTCGGCGTGAAGCTGCCCGGAACCTCGCTCGGCAAGCTTCAGCTCGGTACGCTCACCAAGATGAAGCTCAAGTCCGCAGGCGGCAACATCATGTACGATACCGACTGCCTGACCCTCGTTTCGGCAAGCATGCCCAACACGAAGAAGGGCTACACCGTGAAGAAAACCGACGCTTTGGCGGGCTCGCTTGTTGATTCCGGAGTTTTGGACTTCACAAACTCCGACCTCGGCTTCTGGACGGGCAAGGTCAACGATGCAAACGATCAGACCGTGTTCCAGAATACCAATGTCCTCGTTACCTGCAAATTCAAGGTGACCAAGGGCTCGGACACGCCCGTATACCTGCGCACCCGCCTGCGCCATCTTGAGGTCACGACAAATGGCCTGATGGGGCTCACACAGGGCACGGATATCGTCATCGTCCACCGTGACCAGTCCGTGTTCATCCCCTACGAGTCCTACGAGACGATAAACGACGAGCAGCCCGCCGTTGTTCTCAAGTCCCTCGTCGATGATGTCGGCCTTGATATCCGCTATCTCAATACCGCCGGCGACAAGGACGACTATAAGCGTCCCGGTGCGGGCGTGACCGTCAACATGTACGGCATGACGACCGACGGCCGCTACACAAAGCTCACCACCACGACCACCGGCAACGATGTCACTTGGTTCTACGATGTGCCGTATGGTCAATATTATGTAAACTGCTCGTTCACGAACGCAAACGGCAATATCTACGCTACGCCCGATCCCGAGAAGGCCGAGCACATCAATGTTCCGGCTACCGGCGAGGTGCAGGCGCTTTGGCTCGTGCGCACCGATCCCGAGACGCAGAAGAAGATAGATGTCAGCATCAACTGGGTCGGTGATGAAGGCTATCTGCCCGTGCGGCCGGATTACCTCGTTGCCGAGCTCAAGGCCAGCGACAATTCGAGCGTCCTGCACAAGCGTCTTATCGAGCGTGACCAGACCTCGGAGAGCTTCGACTGCGTGGATATCTACGACGCCGACGGCAATGCGATCACCTATGATCTGAGCATCAATGCGGTCTACGGAGCATCGCAGGTCGCCTCGGGAAGCTCCGTGTTCCCGTACACGGTCACCATCGACAAGACCTTTGGCTCGGACGGCGCCGAGGACTTTACCGTTACGCTCGTGTACTGCGGCGATAAGTCCGACCTCGGTGTCATAAAGCCGGACGCAAACGGCCACTACTGGGTCGAGCAGACCTCCCTGCGCACAGAGCCCAACTGCACGACCGACGGCAGAGCATACTATATCTGCTCGGCGTGCCACCAGACGAAGTACGAGACCGTCCCCGCAACGGGTCACAAATGGGACAGCGGCAAGGTCACCAAAGCCGCCGGATGTGAGACCGCCGGTGAGATGACCTATACCTGCTCGGTTTGCAGCGCAAAAAGGACGGAAGCCATAGCGGCGAAAGGCCACAGCTACACTACGACGGTCACCGCCCCGACCTGCACCGCACAGGGCTACACGACCCACACCTGCTCCGTCTGCAAGAGCTTCTACAAGGACAGCTACACCAACGCACTCGGCCACAGCTTTAAGAACGGCAAGTGCACACGCTGCGGAGCAGCCGACCCCAATTACATCGCCGCTCCCGCACTCAGCATAACCACCTCGTCAGGCAAGCCGAAGCTTTCTTGGAACGCAGTCGACGGTGCGGTGAAATATTGGGTCTACCGCAGCACCGACGGCAAGAACTTTAAGTACTACGACAGCACGACTAAAACGAGCTATACCAACAAATCAACGAGCATTGGCACAACATACTACTATAAAGTTAAGGCTGTTAATTCGGACAATGCTGCATCTGCCTACAGTGTTGCAAAGAGCATTCAGTGCAAGCCCGCAGCACCGAGCGTGAGCATTTACCGCACGAACGGCAAACCGCAGCTCAAGTGGAGTGCGGTCACGGGTGCAGCGAAGTATTGGATATACCGCTCGACCGACGGTGTGAACTTTAAATACTTCGACAGCACCACCAAGACCAGCTACACCAACTCCGGCGCAGCGTCCGGCATAAAATATTATTATAGAGTAAAGGCAGTTGCGGTCGTTAACGGCAATAATGTTGCCTCCGCAAACAGCAGCACAAAGAGCCTGATGACTACGCTGGCAACGCCCTCGGTGAGCATCACGACCTCGAACGGCAAGCCCAAGCTCACTTGGAAAGCCGTCACCGGCGCAGACAAATACTATGTCTATCGCAGCACCGACGGCAAGACCTTTAAATACTGGGACAGCACCACCAAAACCACCTACATAAACAGCGGTGCAGCAAAGAACACCAAGTACTATTACAAAGTCAAGGCAGTCTGTGCATCGAACTCTAACGCAAACTCCGCCCAGAGCTCCACCGTCAGCATCAAAGCTACAAAATAAAATGAAAAAAAGCACCCCTCGGGGTGCTTTTTTAATCCTCCATCAGCTCGGAAAAACATTCTAACGGGAGGCAATATGACAGCTCGGACAGAATAAGGCGCAGGCTCTCTCGGTCGTAATCGGGGCGCTGGGCGTTCATTCTCGTGCCTATGGGGATATCCAGCGACAGCATCACTCTGACCGATGTGCCCATATTCTCGCCTCGGCTCTCGATTATCACCGCGCCCTTGTGCAGCTCGGCGATGCCGCGCACGACCGCAAGACCCATGCCCGCTCCCTGCGGCTTGGTAAAGTCGATTTCATGCTTATACCGCTCGAAAGCGTAGGCCAGCTCCTCCTGCGGGATGCCGTCGCCGTTGTCGTCAACGGAGAGTATGAGGTTTTTGTCCGTTCGCAGGAGCGAAACATATATCCTGCCGTTATGCGGGCAGTGACTGATGCTGTTTGCCAGCAAATTGAGCAGTAGCTGCTGCAAAAGCGTCCTGTCGGCGGCTACTCTTATCTTCTCGGGTGCGTTGAAGTTTATCGTCACGGCAAGGTCGCCCAAAGACATTATCTCGTCTATCAAGCCCTTGCACAGCGCCGTCACATCGACCGCTTCGGGGTTAAACGGCATCTCCCCTCTCACCATGGCATTGAGTGCCGTGACATTGGACAGCGACCTTTTCATCCTGTAATAGCTGCGATTTATGGATCTCACATACTCCAGCAGCTTGATATTGCCCTCGTCCTCGGCGATGATGGACATGCACGAGGCCGCAAACTTGATGTTGGACAGCGTCGTGCGCAGGTTGGCGTACAGCGCCTCACGGTCATCGGGGCTTTGCTCGTTGCATACCATTACAAAAATGCGTGTGCCCTCATATGTGTTCACCTTGACAGAACAGTTTTTCGTGCCGATAAACGCAGTTGCGGTGAAGCGATTCGCCTGAGTATTCATAATGTGGCTGGGTATCAAAAGCGCCGTCGGCTTCCCCGTCAGGTCTCTGCCGGCAAGCTCGACCGCAGCAGCGTTCATAAAGGCTATGCGATCCTTCCTCGACACGGCCATAGGCTGGTCGACCATCGAAAGCGCCGCAGTAAGCAGCATCGTATCGTGCATGGCAAGTCCTCCCTTGCAGATATCAGCATTATCTGCCGCAATTCTATCAGAAACGAGCAAATTATACAATAGCCGCTCAAAAAAAGCTTATTTTTTGCGAAACATTTGGATGTATCTCAGCATTGATTTTTGTCAATAGTATATGTTACAATGAATTTAAATCACAAGGAAATTTTTCCGCTTACTATTATAATGGAGGAATAGATTATGATCAAAGTAGCAATCAATGGTTTCGGCCGCATCGGTCGTCTCGTTTTCAGAGCAGCTGTCGTCTCGGACGATATCGAGGTCGTTGCGATCAACGCTCCCGACAAGACCCCCGCTCAGCTGGCCTACACCGTAAAGTACGACTCCGTGCACGGCCGCTTCAACGGCACCGTCGAGTCTGACGACAGCTCCATCATCGTAAACGGCAAGCGTGTTCCCATCGTCGGCAACCGCAACCCCGCAGAGCTGCCTTGGGGCGAGATGGGTGTTGAGTATGTTCTCGAGTGCACCGGCGCTTTCCTCACCACCGAGAAGGCTCAGGCTCACATCGATGCAGGCGCACAGGTCGTCGTGCTGTCCGGCCCGTCCAAGGACGATACCCCGATGTTCGTCTGCGGTGTCAATCTTGACAGCTACACTCCCGACATAAAGGTCGTTTCCAACGCATCCTGCACCACCAACTGCCTGGCTCCCCTCGCCAAGGTCATCAACGACAACTTTGGCATCGTTGAGGGTCTTATGACCACCGTCCACGCAGACACCGCAACTCAGGAAGTCGTTGACGGCTTCTCCAAGAAGAATTGGCGCCTCGGTCGTGGTGTTCACGGCAACATCATCCCCACCTCCACCGGCGCAGCCAAGGCTGTCGGCAAGGTCATCCCCGAGCTCAACGGCAAGCTGACCGGCACTTCTATGCGTATCCCCAGCGCCGATGTCTCCATCGTTGACCTCACCTGCCGCCTCGAAAAGGGCGCAAGCTACGATGAGATCTGCGCAGCCGTCAAGGCAGCAGCCGAAGGCCCCATGAAGGGCGTTATCGAGTATGTCGACGAGGATGTCGTCTCCGCTGACTTCATCACCGATCCCCACACCAGCATTTTCGACGCAAAGGCCGGCCTCGCTCTGAACGACAACTTCGTTAAGCTCATGGCTTGGTACGACAACGAGTGGGGCTTCTCGAACAAGATGCTCGACCTCACCCGCCACATCGACAAGGTTCGTAAGGCATAAGACATTAGAAATTCAAACCTCCGCAGTCAGCCGACTGCGGAGGTTTTTCGTATAGATCAAAACAATGTCAAGGCCGTCTGCGCCTCAAGGCGACCAAGTAGCAGACAACGGATTTGAAAAAATAATAATTTTTTTCAAATCCGTGTCCCCATATGTCCGCTTGCGGACATGTAATAATAGAGGGCTGCATCGCAGACCCTATATACCTCCGGTATATACAACACATCAACAAAGGGAAACAGCGGCAGAGTGACCTGCCGCTGTTTTCTCGTCTTAAAGCTGACCCCCACGGCTACGGGCTGGGGTGCCTGCGGCTGTGGGGGTTATAACACTATTTTACTTGAGGCGCTTGTCGCTGCGCTTGGCAAGGTAGGTGCCGAGGCTCTGGAAGAGCTGAACGAGCAGGATGAGAATGATGACCGCAACGAACATGACAAGGTACTTGTAGCGGTAGTAGCCGTAGTCGATGGCGATCTTGCCCAAGCCGCCGCCGCCGATGATGCCGCTCATTGCCGAATAGCCCAAAATGGTGGTCAGTGCGATGGTGACATTCTGAATAAGCGAGGGGATGCTCTCGGGGATCATGACCTTCCAGATTATCTGCGAGGGGGTGGCGCCCATGCTCTGAGCGGCCTCAATGATGTTGCTGTCGAGCTCACGCAGGCTGCTCTCGACAAGGCGGGCAACGAACGGGAACGCCGCCGCAACGAGCGGAACGATGGTCGCCGTAGTGCCGACTGCAGTGCCGATGATCGCACGGGAAAGCGGCAGCACCATGATCATGAGGATAAGAAACGGGATAGAGCGCAAAAGGTTAATGACAACATTGAGCACATGCATCAGCCACGCCGGAAGCGGCAGAACGCCGTCCTTTTCGCCGGTCACGAGCAGCACGCCGAGCGGCAGGCCGATGAGCAATGAAAGAGCCGTGCTGAGCACGGTGACATAGAAGGTCTCCCACAGAGCGGTGGGCATGCCCGGCAGAGCGGAGATGAGATCCTGTATGGATTGTTCGGAAAACAAATTATTGTACATCGCCGTCAACCTCCTGAGCCGTGACATTCGCTACGGTCGAAATAAACTTTATCGCACGGTCATACTGTGCGCTGGGGATGCCTATGAGCAGGCTTCCGTACACTTCCTCGGAAAGCTTCTGAGTGGAAGCGGAAATGACATTGCAGAAAATGTTCTCCTCGGCTGCAAGGCGTGCAACGAGCGGGATGCCGGTGGTGCGGCTGTCGCGGAAGATGAGCCGCACACGGCGCTCGGCCGCAGGGTCGGAGACCATCGTGTCAACGCCGCCGGGGAACACCAATCTGCGTCCGGCAGCGGACTTGGGAGCGGCAAAGACAGCGGCGACGAGACCCTCCTCGGCAACGCAGCCGTCGTCGAGAATGGCAACATGGCTGCACACCTCTTTGACGACGCTCATCTGGTGGGTGATGATGACCACGGTGATGCCGAGCTTGGCGTTTATATCCTTGATAAGCTCGAGTATCTGACGGGTGGTCTTGGGGTCGAGCGCACTGGTCGCCTCGTCGCACAGCAAAACCTTCGGGTTCGTTGCCAGCGCACGGGCGATCGCAATACGCTGCTTCTGACCGCCGGAAAGCTGCGCAGGGTACGCATCGGCTTTATCGGGCAGACCGACAAGCTCCAAAAGCTCACGAGCCTTTTTCTCGGCATCCGCCTTTTTTACGCCCGATATCTCCATCGGGAAGCAGATGTTCTTTAAACAGGTGCGCTGCATGAGCAGGTTAAAGTGCTGGAATATCATCGTGATATCACGACGGGCTGCACGAAGCTGAGCCGGAGACATGGTATCAAGGTGCTCGCCGTTGACGATGACCTCGCCGCTGGTGGGGCGCTCGAGCAGGTTGATGCATCTGACAAGTGTTGACTTGCCGGCGCCGGACATGCCGATGATACCGTAGATGTCCCCGTCCTCGATGGTGAGGGAAACATTCTTGAGTGCGTCCACCTCTCCTGTTCCGGAGTCAAAGGTCTTACTGACATTTTTAAGTTCTATCATGAATATTTCCCCTCCAAAATTACTGCTTACTTGCCGCTTACTGCATCCAGAGTTTTCTGAGTGCCGCCGTACAGGCCCATGGGCTCGACATGGATGGAAGCAACGGAAACGATGTGGGTGTTCTGCTGAGCGTTGAAGTCGTCGAGGTAGGGAGTGTGCTGGAAGTAGTTTGCGGTGCAGGTGCCGTCCTCAACAACGGTGTTAGGAACAACATAATCGTTGTAGGTCTGAATGTCAAGGGTGATGTCCTTCTCAGCGAGGATCTGCTTTGCGACCTCAAGGATCTCTGCGTGGGGAGTGGGAGATGCTGCGACGGAGATGGTGCTGCCCTTCAGTGCTGCGTAATCGACGCTGCTGTCAAAACCGTCGGTGGGGTTATCAACGGTGGAAACGACGCTGCCTGCGTACTTCTCGTTGATGAAGTCTGCGACCTTCTTGCTCTCTAAAGCTGCCTTGAGTGCCTTGACTGCATCGGAATTTTCATTGCCGGACTTAACTGCGAGGATGTTTGCGTATGCAGAGGAGGAGCCTTCCTTGAACAGGGAGTCCTTAACAGGGTTGAGACCTGCATTGATTGCATAATTGGAGTTGATGACTGCGTAGGAAACATCGGGGAGCAGGCTGGGGATAGCAGCGGCCTCGGCCTCGACTATCTCAACATTGTACGGGTTCTCGACGATGTCGTTCTTGGTAGCGGTGATGCCTGCGCCGTCCTTGAGCTTGATGATACCGGCTTCCTGCAGCAGGAGCAGTGCACGGGCTTCGTTGGTGGTGTCGTTGGGAACTGCGATCTTAATTACATCGGTCTTGGCATCGCCGCCGTTATTGGAGCAGGCTGCCAGAGCAAAGGTGAGGACGATTGCAAGTGCGAGAGCGATTATCTTAGTAAACTTTTTCATTGTTATATACTCCTTTAGAAATTTTTAAATAATGAGCCGTTATATCGTCTGTGTAGTTTAAAATTTTCTGTGTCTCGGGGACACATTCGTTCTCTCAGCCATTTCATACGGCGCATCTCCTTTCTAAAACAAAAAAACAGCGGCCGGTCAGTGACCTTCCGCTGTTTGTTTACCTTGGTAGTGGCTCAAGCCGTCAAACAGATTCAGAAAGCAGTGGACCGTTTTGGACACGACGAAACATGCACATGCGGCACATGCACATCGACATCATCATGCTGTTCACGGTAAGCTTTTTCATGAATGCTTTCTGTCCTTTCTCAAGATTGACGGGGCTAAGCCCTGATGACGGTGTCATATTAGCCCCTATTATCGATTTTGTCAAGAGCTAATTATCTATTTTAACAATATGCATAAAAGCCCGCACACCCAATTGCAGCCATATTGTGCGCTTTGCTTGAAAACGGAGCTCAGTCGTGCTAAAATTGACCCGAATTATCTGTCGAGGGAAGGAACGATATGACGGAGCTTATAAAAATCGAACATCTGCAAAAGCATTTCGGAGATGTTTTTGCTGTCAATAACCTTAGCTTCAAGGTCAAAAAAGGCGAGCTGTTTGCGTTTTTGGGCGTGAACGGAGCGGGTAAATCGACGACTATAAATATAATCTGCGGCCAGATGGCGCGTGACGGCGGCAGCGTCGAGATATGCGGCACGGACATTGACCGTGACCCCGACAAGGTCAAACGCAGCCTCGGCGTTGTGTTCCAGAGCTCTGTTTTGGACAAGGAGCTGTCGGTAAGAGACAACTTAGAAAGCCGTGCGGCGCTTTACGGTATCAGCGGCACGGCATTCAAAAGTCGCCTATCTGAGCTTGCACAGCTCCTAAACTTTGAAGATATCCTCCGCCGCCCCGTCGGCAAGCTCTCCGGCGGGCAGAGACGGCGCATCGACATCGCCCGTGCGCTGTTCCACGAGCCGGAGATACTTATACTCGACGAGCCGACAACGGGGCTTGACCCGCAGACACGAAGTCTCTTGTGGAGCGTTGTCGAGCAGCTGCGCCGTGACAAGGGCATGACGGTGTTCCTCACGACCCACTACATGGAGGAGGCCGCCGATGCCGACTATGTTGTTATTCTTGACCACGGCAAAATTGCCGCCGAAGGCACTCCACTTGAGCTTAAAAACAGCTATACCGGCGATTTTATCACGCTCTACGGCGCATCCGAGGGCAGCGTCAAGGCCCTCGGCGCACCGTATACGCCCGTGCGGGATGCGTTCCGCATCATGGTGCCCGATACGGCCGCTGCCACCGAGCTTATCATAGGACACCCCGAAATTTTCCGTGACTACGAGATAACCAAGGGCAAGATGGATGATGTTTTCCTTGCCGTGACCGGCAAGGTGCTGGAAGGGGGCGAAGGCAGATGACCGGACTTCTTGCACTCGTAAAGCGCAATACGAAGCTGTATTTTAAAGATAAGGGCATGTTTTTCTCATCGCTCATCACGCCGGTAATTTTGCTCGTGCTGTATGCATCGTTTCTCAAAAGCGTTTACGACGACTCGTTCCGCTCGGCGCTCGACGCTGCGGGCGTGAGCATTTCCGACAGCGTCATAAACGCCTGTGTCGGCGGTCAGCTCATATCCTCGATACTTGCCGTCAGCTGCATCACCGTTGCGTTCTGCTCCAATCTTTTAATGATAAAGGACAAAACCTCGGGCGCACGGCACGATCTGACCATCTCGCCGATAAGCCTCGGTACGCTGGGACTGAGCTATTATCTCTCGACGCTTCTGTCGACGCTCATCATAAGCGTCACGGCGCTTGCGGTGTGCCTAGTTTACCTCGCTGCTGTTGGCTGGTTTATGACGGCAGGCGATGTGCTGCTGATGCTTTTGGATGTGTTCCTGCTCACCATGTTCGGCACGGCTCTATCCTCGTGCGTGAACTTCTTCCTCTCCACCGACGGGCAGGCATCCGCCGTCGGAACGATAGTCAGTGCAGGGTACGGCTTTATATGCGGAGCGTATATGCCCATGTCGTCGTTCGGTGCGGGGCTGCAAAATGTGCTGAGCTTTCTCCCGGGCACCTACGGCACAAGCCTAATCCGCAACCACGCCATGCAGGGCAGTCTCAAAGAGATGGAGCAGCTCGGCTTCCCTGCGGAGGTCATCTCCGCCATCCGTGACAGCGTTGACTGTAACCTCTACTTCTTCGGCAATAAGGTTGAGCTCGGCACGATGTACCTCGTCCTGTGCGCAAGCATCCTGCTGTTCATCGGCATATATATCGCAATGAACAATTTTGCGGGCAAAGCCGCAAAATAAAAAAGGAGTGTGGATATTTCCACACTCCTTTTTGCTTACTCCAATCCGTACGGCCAGCCGATAAGGCTGCCGACATCGTATAGCTGCGTGTAGCCAAGCTCGTCAAGCTTGTGCGCAGCCTCGGCACTGCGGCGTCCCGAGCGGCAGTAGAGGATATACGGCCTATTCTTATCCGGCATGAGCATCATTGCGCTGACATCGTTTATCTCATCCACCGGGAACAGAAGAGCGCCCACGGCGTGGCCGGTGATGTATTCCTCCTCCTCACGCACATCGACGATGATGCAGGAGGGCTCTGCGTCAAGTATCCGCTTTGCCTCGGCAAAGTCTATCTTTTTGATCGACATAGTGTCACCTCACGAAAAAATGTGTGGTTTTATCCTGTCAACGAGCTTGCAGGCGATGAACATTTTGATCAAATCGGGGATAATAAACGGGAACACGCACAGCGACAGCGCCTTTAGATAGTCCATATCGCCGGTGTAGACATGCACGAACCACAGCGTGCCGAAGGTGTAGCAGCCGATAAGACCCGCCGTCAGTGCGATGAAATCAGCAAATTTTGCTTTGCCCAAAAGCTTCTTCACTACGCCGTAAATGACCGCCGCCAGCAGGAAGCCCCAGATGTAGCCCGCCGTCGGCCCGACCAAATGCCCCACGCCGCCGACAAAGCCGGAGAACACCGGCAGACCGAATGCGCCAAGCAGAATGTACACTGAAACCGACAGCGCACCCCAGCCCCAGCCCAAAAGGCCGAGTGCGCAGAACACCGCAAAGGTCTGCAGCGTAAACGGTACGACCGCCGGTATGCTTATCCATGAGCAGGCGGCGATTATAGCCGTCATCATTGCCGTATATATGAGTTTTCTTGTGTTTTTCATAATTGCTCCGTCCTTAATAACGGAGCGATTATACCACAAGTTTATACGCAATAAAAGCCCTTTGACATCATTTTTCCGATGTAGTAAAATCGGGGTGCAAATTAATATTTCCGAGGTAATTATGAATTTTGACAGGATGCTTGCGTACACCGAGGCGCTGAGCAAAAATAATAACAGAGCGTGGTTTCACGATAATCGCGCAGACTACGACGACGCAAAAGAGGATTTTCTTGCGCTTTTGGATGTGGTAAAGCTCGAGATAGCGCAGCAGGTGCCCGAGCTCGGCGACCGACTGCTTTTTGAAAACTCGAAGAATTTCATGTACCGCATCCCCCGTGACATGCGCTACAGCAAGGCAAAGGAGCCGTACAATCCGGCATTCCGTGCGTATTTCTCGCCGAAAAAGAGCAATTTTCTGCCACTGAGCTACTATCTGCATATTTCGCACGAGGGCTGCTATATCGAGACGGGTGCCTACCCATGGGAGTCGAAGAATTTGAACATTCTGCGCAGCTATATCGCCACGAATTTTGAGGAGCTCGACAGCATCGTGTTTGAAAACGATCTTGCCGTGTACGGCGAGAAGCTCAAGCGAGTACCGGCAGGCTTTACTGCCGACCACCCAGCCGCCGATTGGCTCAAGTACAAGTTCTGGCTCGTTGAACAGAGCTTTACCACCGACGACCTAACGGACTTCACAACCTTCGCCGCCGCAGCCTCTGCCGCCATCCGCCGCTTCGAGCCCCTGCGCCGATATCTCAGCGCCGCATTTGAGATCCCCACAGGAGAAGATTATGAGTAAAAAAGTTAACAACAAACGAGAAAACAGCGACAGGTTTCCCTGCCGCTGTTTCCTGTTGATGATGTTTGTATATACCGGAGGTATATTGGGTCTGCAATGCAGGCCTCTATTATATACATGTTCGCTAATGGACATGTGGGGACACGGTTTTAAAAAATTTTTTTAAATCCGTTGTCTGCTACTTGGTCGCTTTGATGCTGACGGTCGAGCTCTGTGTGGAGTTTGCATTGCTGTTTGATGCGCAGACTGCTTTGACCTTGTAGTAGTACTTGGTGTTTTTCTTTGCACCGCTGTTCACATAGGTCGTCTTAGTCGTGCTGTCCCAGTACTTGAAGGTCTTACCGTCGGTGCTGCGGTAGATGTAATACTTATCAGCACCGGTAACAGCTTTCCAAGTGAGCTTAGGTTTGCCGTTCGAGGTCGTGATGCTGACCGAGGGCTTTGCGAGCGAGGTGAACAGGCTCTTTGTGCTGCTGTTTGCGGAAACGATGTTCTTGCCGTTCACGACCGCAACAGCTTTCACTCTGTAGTAATACTTCGTACCCGATGCTGCGCCGGAATTGGTGTAGCTCGTCTTTGTGGTGCTGTCCCAATACTTGAAATTCACACCGTCAGTGCTGCGGTAGATCCAATACTTCGTAGCACCCGAAACAGCCTTCCAGCTCAGCTTCGGCTTGCCGTTAGACCGATTGATGCTAACCGTCGGCGCTGCGGGCTTGCACTGAATGCTCTTGGAGGCGCTAAAGTCGGAGGTATAGTTCTTCCCTTCAACAACATTGACCGCCTTGACCTTGTAGTAATAGGTCGTGCCTATGGTTGTGCTGTTGTTGGTGTAGCTCGTCTTGGTCGTGCTGTCGTAGTACTTAAAGGTCTTGCCGTCTGTGCTGCGATACACCCAATACTTCGCCGCTCCGCCAACTGCGTTCCAACTAATCTTTGGCTTGCCCGCCGAGGTAGTTATCTTGAGCTCGGGAGCGGCGGGTGTGGGCTTGTAGTTGGGGTCTGCTGCGCCGCAGCGTGTGCACTTGCCGTTTTCGTAATTGTGGCCAAGTGCGTTGGTGTAGCTGTCCTTGTAGCTGTCGCCACATGCGCAAGTGTGGGTGGTATAGCCCTTTGCCGTGCAGGTCGGTGCGGTCACGACTGCATTATGATGATGGCCTGTTGCTGCTATCTCTTTATAGGTGCTATAGTTGCAGCGAGAGCAAGTATCGTATGCCGCCCAACCTTTTTCCGTGCAAGTCGCTGCCTTAGCAGCGTGATGGATGCGGTCGTGGCCGAGTGCATCGATATAATTATCGATATAGCTGTCGCCGCATGCGCAAGTGTGGGTGGTATAGCCCTTTGCCGTACAGGTAGGTGCGGTCACAACTGCATTATGATGATGTCCTGTTGCAGGTATCTCCTTATAAGTCGAATAATCGCAGCGTGAACAAGTGTCGTATGCCGCCCAGCCCTTCTCGGTGCAAGTCGCTGCCTTTGCTTCATGATGGATGCGGTCGTGGCCGAGTGCATCGATATAATTATCGATATAGCTGTCACCGCACTCGGAGCAGGTATAGGTCGTGTAGCCCTTGACCGTGCAAGTCGGTGCAGTCACAACTGCATTGTAGTTATGGCCGGTTGCAGCTATCTCCTCGTAAGTCGTGTAATCGCAGCGTGAGCAGGTGTCATATGCTTCCCAGCCGTTCTCGGTGCAAGTCGCTGTCTTTGCGGCGTGATGAACTATTGCATGGCCGAGGCTTGTGATATCTCTCGTCTCGCTTGCATTACAGCGGGTGCAAGTTCTGGTCTCGGTTCCCTTTTCGGTGCAGGTGGGCTGGGTCGTTATCGTCCATTCGCCATAATTGTGGCCAAGTACCGGTGTCTCTTCACATCCGGATACTATTTCTCCACAGCCTAGGCACTTTGTGCCTGCTGTCTGCCCTTTCTCGGTGCAGTTCGCTGCAATTGCTTTGACATCCTCAGTCATCGAGTGAGCGCATGTCGTCTCCGCCTTGGAGATCAAGACGCATTCCTTTGCCGTCGAGCCGTATTTCGACTCCTCATCGGCGAATCCGATATACATTCTTGCGGCGTTGTCCTCGTCGAATGTCAGAGTTGAGCTCGGGACAACAAACTGCACCATGCCGACCTCATCGGATGCGATAGCGCCTATCTCCGAGATTGCTGCGATAGTGCTGCCCTCTGAGTCCAAGTATAGGTTTGCGGTGACCGTGCCGCTTGTCGTCTGCGAATTATTCTTGACATAGGCGGTCACGATGTAATTATCATCGCACACGGCCACATCTGACTTGAGCACTCTCAGGTCGGCAACGCCAATCTTAAGTGTCGTGCTGTTGTCATCCGTATTTGTCTCAGTCTTGCCGCTTATCTGTGCCGAAACACTCAAAGTTGTCGACTTAAAGTCCTCAGGCACAGTGTACGTCAGCGTGACATTCTTTGCCTCGCCGGCCCTAAGGTCAACATTGACAGTCTGGGTTTGGTCGCTGCCTATCGAATCGGACAGCGTAAACTCGACCTCATTAACGCTTTGGCTGCTGTTATTGCTGACATAAACCGATACCTCTGCGGTCTCGCCGGGTATGATGTTCTCCTCATCGGCGGTCAGGCTGTCGAGTGCAATGTCATAGTAGTCAGCCGCCGTCATGAACGCAAGGTTTGCCTGAGTGATCTTGACGAGCTCGCCTGTGGTGTCGGGAATGTCCTGCATGAACACGCCTGCGATCTTGCCGTTATATGCCGCAATGCTGAGGTGATCGACCCAAAAGCCGTCACATTCGCTTACCGTGAAGGGCTCAGACCACGACCCATCGGCGTATTTTACGCCGTACATAGTCTCGGTGTTGTCCTGCATTTCCGACCACACAAACATACAGCTTTCATCGTCGCTTAGGATGCTGAGGTTGGACAACCTGTGACTGTCGGCAAACACGGTTTTGAGTTCGCCGTTATCATAGTAGTATATGTTTGCACCGTCCGTTGCGAACAAGGTATTCTGCCCGTTGAGCTGCCCATAATATGCAGAGCTCATTGCAACAGTTTCGTCCGGCTTTTCAAATGGAACGAACGAGCCGTTTTCGTAGGACAGCGCATTGACATCCTCAAAGGTATCAAGATCGTTATCGGTGTCCGCAACATAGCTCATGGAGCTGCCGTTTGCTGTTATCGTGTTTACATACGGTGATGCCTCGACAATGATATCTTTCGCATCGCCGGACACCTTATATATCTTGCTGTTTTGGCTTATTGCCACGCTCTCATCTGCGCAGTTTGCAAAATACACGACGGGGCTGTGGTCAACAACAGTGATCGCCTGCGCATAGTCGTATCCATCGGTGTCAATGCGCTTTATATTGCTGACGGTGTCGGTCGAAATGTCGTACTCCGCCGTGTAGGTGTCCACGGTTTGGAACGCCTTGGCCGCAGTTGCGGTGCTGTCCAAGGTCTCGGTCATCTTCTGCCATGCGAAGTACACCTTGTTGCCGTCGCTCACGATTGCAGGTGCATCATCGTTTTTTCCGTCATCATAGACGGCTTTCGGCTCCGACCAGTTCGTGCCGTCATAGACCGAGTACACAAGGCGCATGCGGTTATACTCATCTCTTGATGCATCGTCCTCTATCCACGACATGAGCATTTTGCCGCCGACCGTTATGATGACCGGCCTTCCGTTGTCAAACACGCTCTTTTGAAGCGTGCTAATTGAGACTGTGTCGGTTGAAACGCTTTTAGCCTTCATCACAGTCGGGGTCGACTTGCCGCCGAGCCACGCAGAGGTATTCGACATATAAGCTCTGCTGACAAACGACTCCGTACCCACATTCTGCGCAGCCGCTGCGCCGTTCGACTTGAGCATTGCCTTGGCTTTTTTACTGCCCGAGCCCCAATATGTATCAACTAAATTAGCCGTGCCATCAACCAATGTTTTTTCCCAGTTGAATATGAACGCTTTCGTCTTTATATTGATCTCTCCGTGGAAATCGAGCTTGAAATGGTTTTTCGTAAATTCAACGAGAATAGGCACCGTACCTTTTGCTTCAACACCTGCCTTGGCAAGCTTTTCAACACCAACGCCACCCTCTAGGGAAACATTTGGTTCAGCTTCAAGATTAATGTTGAAATCGAAAGGCAAGTCTTTGTTATTTGTATATCTCTGTATAGAACCCTCGAGAGATGCCGAACATCCCAATGTCGTCTTGAAATACGCAGGAATGACCCATACTGCACCTTGGTATGTGTACGAATACGAAAAATCTGCACCGACCTTAAGGCTTGCTTTCTTAACAACAAAGCCCTGCTCATTATAAGTAAACTCGATGTAGCCGAGAAAATCTGTAGTGAAGTTTTTACTGCTGCTTAACGTTGTCTTGCTGGAGGCTTTTTTGCATTGCTTCACAAAATCCTGCCATTGTTTTTTTAGACTTTTCCCGTTCTTATCTTTCTTGTCTTCTGCAAACGGCTTTTTGTCGAAATAGCTGAAGCTTTCCTTGAAGTTTTGTAATGCTTTTTTAGTTTTTCCGTCGCCGAATTTTTTGTATTTTCCTCCGTTAGCATAAGTTACGGTCTTATCTTCTTTTTCGTAACTGTATAGATCAAAGCCTATTGTACCTACGAAAGTATCGTTTGTTGCATCATAGTAAACTGTTAGAGGTGCCGTAAATGCATCAAGAGAAACCGTGCTGTTACCGAACAGCGGATTCCCATCGGGAATTTTTATTGATATTCCATCCGTGCCGCCTAAGCTGTAGGTCGAGGTTGCAAGTATTCTGTTCAAAGTTCCGTCGTCTGTGGCTTTTGAAATGCTGATCTTTTCGAGATCCGTCATTTTTCCGTCTGTGTCAATTGCATAAACATAGGCGGCTTTGTATAGATCGAGCTTTGAGTAAAGGTCTGTGCTTAGGAAAATGCCGTTCGAGCTTTTAATCTGATGCTCCGCATCCTGCTCAATATAATATACAGCCTTGCTTGAAAGTCCTTTTGCGCTTACGATTATATCGTATGTGTTGTAATTTTCCGCTACAAGAGGCGTTGTAAATAGATCTTGATACTCCTCACCATCCGAGTTTTTACCGAACACGCTGGATATGTACGGTTTTCCATCCTTCTTGTCCAGCACCATGTATGCATCAAGATTTGTGCCAGACTTTAGTGAGGACATCACCACTGCGGGAATAACATAGTCTCTGTACCCGCTTTTTGAGAGAACGCCCTTGGCTTGTGTCTCGCTTTTTTGCAGCGTAAACAGCGGGTTTTCGCTCGTGTTTTCAAAGCTTGCCGAACCTATTTGCGCCTTTACTCCCGTAATTTTGGTGCTTATATCTTCACGCTTCATTTTAGGACTTATCGTAACAACTTTATTGTTAATGATAGAAGACTCGTTATTGACAAAATCCGGTTCATAGCTATTAAAATGGATAGTTCCGAAACGGTTATCATAGCCAATGTAAAGATTATTCCATTGCTCTTCAGTTCCCTCAAAGAATGTGTGTTTTGGGTTGCAGTCAAATGCATATTGCTTGATTCCCTCAATATGTGCAGGAATACTTACCCTTTTTAAATTTGAGCAGCCTTGGAATGTCTCCTTACGAACGACAGACACTCCTTTTGGTATCACTATACTTTCTAAGCTCGTACAGTTCTTAAATGCGCCGTCAGCGATATCGTGTATGTAATACGGCATCTTGACGCTCATTAGGCTGGTGCAGCCTTCAAAAGTGTTATATCCGATTACGGTTACATTCTCCGGTATCACAATATTCGTTAAGCTAGTACAATTCTTGAATGCGTAACCCCCGATATTTGTCACGCTGTCGGGTATCGTCAGTTCTTTCAGGCTGGTACAACTCCAGAACATGCTATCAGGAATTTCTTTCACACCATTCACTATTGTCACAGTCGTTAAGCTGGAGCACCAAGCGAATATGTCGGAACCAAAACTAGTCACACTATTTGGTATCGTCACACTTATTAGATTGGGGCATCCGTAAAATGCGTGATCTCCAATGCTTGTCACGCTATCAGGTATTGTGACACTCGTTAGGCCAGTGCCAAGAAAAGCACTAGCTCCAATACTTGTCACACTATCGGGTATTATAACACTCGCCAATTTGCTACAATTATAGAACAAGCTGTCCCCTATACTCGTCATGCTGTTAGGTATTGTCACGCTTCTTAGACTGCTGCAGGAGTCGAATGCCGCAGTTCCAATACTTGTCACGCCATCAGGTATTGTTAGGCTCGTTAAACTACTACACTCTTTAAATGCCCACATCTCTATAGTCTCTACGCTGTCCGGAATAGTCACATTCGCCAGACTGCTGCAGCCGTAGAACACACCGCCCTCGATACTTGTTACACTGTCGGGTATTGTCATGCGCATCAAACTACTACACTCTCTAAATGCCCATATCTCTATAGTCTCTACGCCGTCCGGAATAGCCACACTCAACAGGCTGCTGCATTTGCAGAATGCTGATCTGCCGATTCTTTTTATATTACCGCTCATCTTTACGCTCGTTAGGTTGCTGCATTCCATAAATGCACACACGCCTATGCTCGTAACCCCATCATTGATGACGACACTCTTAATCGAAGTACGATAGTTTTCCCAAGGTGCTTTTGTCTCGGTAGAAAAATCCCACATCTCCCCGGTGCCGCTTATCATTAAGGTGCCATCACTATCGAGTTCCCATGTAATATTATCGCCGCAGGTTCCACTGTTGGTCATGTAAGCAAAAGCCGATATCGGCAACAAAGTGACTATCAAACATGCTGCCAGAAATATGCTTAGTAATCTCTTCTTCATTTTCTTCTCCTGTTTACCCTCAAATTATACATCGTTCATAAAATGCACAAGTTTCTTTACACATTATATCAGTCATATTAGGATTTTCCAATAGCTCATCGCTGCACGATTTGACGAAATATGTGCATAGTTTTTGGCTAAACTGCTATATTCCCACATCAGACAACGAGAAAACAGCGACAGGTCACCCTGCCGCTGTTCCCGATGTTTTTGGACTGGGGTGAAATCAACTAAAACCCCATTCATTTATAATATGTCCGCAAGCGGACACTTGGGGACACGGTTTTGAAAAATTTTTTTAGGCTTTACAGCACTGCTGTTATCCCACAAAACGGTGTCTTTTGTATGATTATATGTCCCCTTGTCCATATAATAGCACATAGTGCAACATTTTACAATAATTATATAAAAGTCCGGCTCACCCAATGGGCAAGCCGGACTTTTATTGCTGCATTTCCTGCAGAAGCTCCTCGGCGGTCAGGCCGTAGAGCTTTGCAAGTGCCATAAGATTTGTCGTGCTGGGGTCGGCTGCTCCGCTTTCCCACTTGGAGACGGCTTGGCGGCTCACGCCTATCGCCTCGGCCACAAACTCCTGCGTCATCTTGCACTCGGTGCGGTGCTTTTTGAGAACCTCGCCGAGCGATCTTGCGCTTTCGGATTTCTCACGCCTCACCGGCTCGGAGCGTATATACTTTCTCAGCGCCTTTATAAGGAGATAGATAAGATAGCCTATGACTCCCCAAAACGCAGCAAATAGAATTATGACAAAAATCAGGTTGATCGAAAAATAATGCATGTGACCTGTCTCCTTTCTTGCTGCCAATATAGCATCAAAGAGCGGTTTACTCAACCAACTATTGCGCAACTTTTCGGTTGCGGAGCAGTTTTGACGACATATGCGGCATCTATATCGTTTTCAGGAATGCATCGCCGCTGCCCTTTTCTTGATAACATAATTTAATGTCCATTTTACACGCCCTTTTTATTCCTCACAACGCAGTGGCAGATCACAGCGCCGAGCACTATGCCGACGCAGTTGCAGATAAGGTCGTCAATGTCGAAGCTTCTGCCGAAAATGAGCTGCAAGACCTCGCAGGCAAGCGGTATCAAAACGCTTGCTCGCAGGAGGCTCTTGCGGCCTCTTACCTTTGTGACAATCGGCAGAAGGAAGCCCATCGGTATGAACATTGCAATGTTGCCGATAAGCATCTTTTTGGCCCAACTGCCCAGCGATAGCTCGCCGCTGAACCAGCCTATGACCAACGGCACAAGGTCGACATCGCCTAACTTAAACACAGGCCCGAGCTCATCCCACCAGCCGAAAACAAGGCCGTCATAGACATACAGCCAAAAGTTTGCGGGCAGTATGATGAGGCTCACAAGTCCGGCCAGATAGCAGACGAATATAAGGTGCAGAAGCTCGGTCGGCCAATTGATTTGAACGCCGCTTTTCTTTGCACGGCAAAGGCGTACAGCAAGATATATCATCCCCGCAAGGCAGGCTATCGGCAGCGCTTGCAGGAAGTAGCCCGTAATAGAATCTGAGCCCATTATCATTCTGAGTTTACTGTACATATCTCTCCTTATTTCGTGCAGTAAAAATAAACCATTGAGCCGTCGACATGAAGGTCGATGTCCGTATAAAGGCCGTTCAGGGTGTCCGTGAGCTGCTCCTCTGTTTGGAACGGCGGTGTGAACCAGCCCTTCTTTGAAAGGACATTTTTGACGAGCGAATCTGTGATGCCGGACTTGCCCTTTATGTAAAAGCAGGCAATAAATTTGCCGCCGGGCTTGAGGACACGCCATGTCTCTAGAAACGCTTTTTCCTTATCGGGGAAGGCGTGAAATCCGTTCATGGACAGCACGATATCGAGCGAAGCATCGTCCATCGGCAGGCAGCCGACATCGCCTTGGATGCAGGTCACATTGTCCTGCTCCTTGAGCCTCTCCCTCGCCTGCTCGAGCATGTCCTCGCTGTAGTCAAGGCAGGTTATCTGAGCATTCGTCAGCGTCTTCCACTTTCTTTCGGTGAACACAGCCGTTCCGACCGGCACATCTAAAATTTTGCCTGCAAAGTCGTCGGGTATGTACGAAAGCACCCTGCGTGCGATCTCATTATCGTCCGTACCGCTCCAAAACAGCTTAATATAAAGTCTGCTGAAGAAATTGCCCTGTGTGAGCACATCGTCGTAAATGTTCTTTGACGCCTCGTAGGCATCCTTTATCTTATCTTCCATGTAGTTCTCCGTTCGATCTGTCGGTTTCCGTGCCATTATACAACAGGCAGGCGAAAAAAGTCCACCTCAGTTTTGCACTGCGGTGGACATGGTTTTCGTTATAATGGAGCTGCTGATAAATTTGACAGTACGAGATCATTCATCGAAAAATTCTGTTCAAATGAATGACAAGTTTCGTGAATAAGTAAAAATCGGCAAGCATCTTTCGATGCTTGCCGATTTTTGGTGGAGCATAGGGGGGTCGAACCCCTGACCTCCAGATTGCGAACCTGGCGCTCTACCAACTGAGCTAATACCCCGTATTTTCCGAGTAGCGCTCGGCACTTTTGTATTATAGCACATTTTTCGGTTTTGTAAAGAAAATATTTGTTGATTATATGCCGCATTTGCGTTATAATATTTTAGCGGCTTTTGACAAGGCTGCACTAGTTGGGGAGCTAGCGGTGCCCTGTAACCTGCAATCCGCTACAGCAGGGATGAATTCCTTATTTAGGGTCTGTCATGTGTCGTCTGACTCCGGTAAGCAGCGTTGACGAGCCGGTCTCGCGCAACGGAAACCCGTGAACCATGTCAGGCGGGGAACCGAGCAGCATTAAGCGGTGCTTTTCGTGTGCCGTGAGGGTGCCGGTTCTGAGCCGGCTGCCGGCGTAACGGGCATATGGCATTTTCGAGGTCAGGTGTGCAGTCTTGTCAAGAGTCGTTTTTATATCTATGAAAGGTTTGCGACGCCATGTATCAGGCTTTGTATCGGAAATGGAGGCCCAAGACCTTTGACGAGGTCGTCGGGCAGAAGCACATTACCGAAACGCTCAAAAACCAGATAATCACCGGCAGGCTGTCTCATGCGTACCTGTTTATAGGCACGAGAGGCACGGGCAAGACGACCTGCGCAAAAATTCTTGCCAAGGCGCTCAACTGCCAGCATCCCGAAAACGGCAACCCCTGCTGCAAATGTCCCGCATGTCTCGGCATCGAGGACGGAAGCATTCTCGATGTTGTCGAGATAGACGCAGCGTCGAACAACGGCGTTGACAATGTCCGTCAGCTGCGTGAGGAGGCCGTGTTCTCCCCCGTTTCGGTCAAGAAGCGTGTGTATATCATCGACGAGGTGCACATGCTGTCAACGGCGGCGTTCAATGCTCTGCTTAAAATTCTAGAAGAGCCGCCGGAGCATTTGACATTTATTTTGGCTACAACGGAGCTCAACAAGGTCCCGGCGACGATACTCTCCCGCTGCCAGCGGCACAGCTTCAAAAGGCTTGATGCTGAGGTCATAACCGCTCATCTTGAGCATGTCGCTTCCTGTGAGGGGCTCAAGCTTGAGCACGATGCGGCCGAGCTTATCGCCGGTCTTGCCGAGGGCGGCATGCGTGATGCGCTTTCGCTGCTCGACCAGTGCTCGGGTGCTGCGGATATCACGGTCGACTCCGTATATTCGGCGATGGGTCTTGCGGGCAACCGGCGCACGGCAAAGCTTTTGGACTACACGGTTAAGCGCAACACCGAGGCTGCGCTGGAGCTTTTTGACGAGCTTTGGACGGACGGCAAGGACCCGGCGACGCTGCTTGGCGAGCTTAACACGCTCCTGCGTGACTGCATGATGCTCTCCGTTGCACCCCGTGCCGGAGCGAACCTGCTCTCTGGCAGGTTTGACAAGGAGATACTGGCTGTTTTCTGCAAAAAGCTCACTAAAGCGGAGCTTTTGTGCCGGATAAACACCGTTTCCGACTACCTTATTAAAATTAGAAGCGCACGAAGCCCGAGGCTTTGTGTTGAAATGTGCCTTGTTGCGCTGTGTGACCCGAGCCTGACCGAAGGTCTTGACGAGCTGAGAGCAAGGGTGTCGAGACTTGAGTACGACATGGCAAACGCCCCGAGGGTGAGATATGCAGACGATGACGAGGACTACGCTCCCGCAGAAGAGATACCGTATGACGAGCCGCCAGTAAGGCCAAGCGTCGAGTATGACGACGATGATGAGCTTGACGCTTCGCAGTTTGCCGAGTATCAGCCCGAGGACGACCTGCTCGACAAGGGCGTAAGCCCCGTTGACCTAAACCCCGACGCTGCACCCGAGGCAAAGGACGCTCCCGTTGACAATGCGCTTTTGTGGACGGAGATAATCGACAGAGCGGAAAGCTCGCTTCCCGTCGGACTTATCCCCATTTTGTCAGACCCCACGCAGGCAAAATGCGAGGTAAGCTACGACACGATGCAGCTTTATGTCGTGCCCGGCTTTTTCTACGACATGATAAACAAGCAGGATGTGCTGATGCGGCTGCGGGATGCTGCAAACGATGTGACCGGCCGCAGTCTCAAAATTCAGCTAAGTGAGCTCGTTTCGGGCGAAAATAAACCCACCCGCACGGTCAGTGAGCTCGAAAAATTCAAAGAATTCAGATATGTTTAAGTAAACTAATTTTCTACACATAGGAGGAACTAATTATGGCAAAAGGCGGATTCCGCGGCGGCATGGGCGGCGGCAATATGATGAAGCAGGCTCAGAAGATGCAGGAGGAATTCCTCAAGATGCAGCAGGAGCTTGAAAACACTGAGTTTTCCGCAACCGCAGGCGGCGGCGCAGTCAAGGCCACCATGGTCGGCACCCGCTCGCTCAAGAGCATTGAGATATCCCCCGACGCAGTCGATCCCGATGATGTTGAGATGCTTCAGGACATGATCGTTGCCGCTGTCAACGAGGCCATTTCCAAGGCCGACGACGCTACCAATGCGGCGATGAGCAAGCTGACCCCGATGGGCTTCCCGTTCTAATAAAGTGCAAAAGACGGACTGTTATTAGCAGTCCGTCTTTTTGCTTATTATAAGCCAGCCGGCGGCAGCGCCGAGCATGTTGAGGATGAAATCCTCGATATCGCACACGCCGACCTTGAAAACAAGCTGCAACAGCTCGACTGCGATTATCACACATGCCGTCAGCAGAAAGAAGCTCTTTGCGTTTTTTAAGCGCTTGTCCAGCATCGGCAGAAGCACGCCCCACGGGAAGAACAGAGCGAGGTTGCCAAATAGATTCACGCAGAACGGCACGAGCACACGGTAGGAGATATACGGTGTTGTGTACAGTACATAGAAGCTGAAAAACGGGATAAAATTCGTGTTTTGCCGCGCATATTCCGCAATCGGCATATCGCTTGCGGCGTGGCGCATGAACAGCAGGTACACAGCAGCGGCAAGGTACACGGCGAATATGGCGATAAGCAGGCGTTTTCTCTTTTTCATATAAAAAAGCTCCTTATTTCGTTTCTTTAAGTTGACAGGAGCTGGACACTATCGTCTGTCGGTGCGATCATTCGGCATTTTTCGACTTTTTCATGGGAAGTCGAATTTTTTTGCAGCCTCACCGACAGATGCCTTGCAGTTTTGAGGGAGCAGATTTTCGTTCAGGCAAAGATAAACCCCGACGGCCATAATGGATATATATGGGCTAGGGTTTTAGCGAAGCATGAGCGGAAAGATGCCCGTCAAAACCGATAGGCGTTCGGCTTCTGTCAACTTACTATCTATAACGAAATAGGGAGCGATTTTTGGACACTAATTTTCTGATATTTTTACGCTTTCCGCAATTTTTATGAGCTCCGGCTCATCCAGGTCGGCAGCTATGGTTATGAGGCAGCCGCCTTTTATAAATGCGAGCGTCTTTCGGGTGTAGTTAAACTCATTTTCGACCGGCACATAGACCGTTGCGGTCGTGCCGCCGACGGTGACCTCGTGGGAGGTGCACTCAACGGCGGACAGGAAGTCCGCAGAGGAGCTTGTGCAGCCATAGGTTATGGCGGACAGGCCGTTTCGGTACTCGATGATGCCGAAGTCGGCGTTCTCGCTAAGTACCTCGTACCCCTCCGGCAGCCAAGTCGGGCGGTACATGAGTGCGGGAGCGCTCGCTTTTTTGCCGTTTATGTAGGTCGGCCAACCGTCATCGCCGATGAGCCTGTTCCAAGTCGATTCAAGTCCAGCCCTTGCCTCGGGACTGAAGGTCAAAACGCCGATACCGCCTGCGATGATGATAAGCAAAATAACGGCAGCGGTGGACAGCACTTTTTTGAGCCGTGCTTTTCTGCCGATGGCGGCGATTTTGCGCTCATGCTCCGGTGAAAACTCGTGCTCAGCCTCGGGCAGTGCAGCTAAAATGGCGGTGCTTGCTTTTTCTGCGGCAATTTTGAGATCGTTATCGCTTATCATAAAAGTCCCGCCTCCCTGCACAATTGTTCAAGTCTTTGCTTTGCCCGTTGAGCGGTCTTGCTCGCAGCGGCGCTCGACATGCCGAGAAGCTTTGCTATCTCTCGGGTCGAATAGCCGTGGTAATATTTTAATAGTATAAACTGCCTGTAGCGTGCAGGCAGTTTTAATATGCAGCTTACCAGCTCATCGGTGCTATTGGCTTCGATGCCGCAAGCCTCCTCGCAAAGCTCGCAGTCGCCGTGGCGCTTGAGCTTACGGTAGCGGTCGATGGCGGTGTTTTCCGCTATCGTGACGACAAAGGCTTTTGTCTTATTCGACAGCTCGTCCGGCACCTTGTCGAGGTTTTCGGCAATTTTCATGAACGCCTGCCGGACTGCGTCCTCGGTCTCATGTTCGTTATGCAGTATCTCGTTTGCGGCACAGAACATCACGCTGCGGTACTCAAGATACAGCCGCTCAAGCTTCGGGCGGTCGGTGGGCTTTACTATGGTCAGTGCGTATATGAGCATTTTACTTTATAAAGCCGCCGTCGGAGGTTATGACCTGGCCGGTGATAAAGGACGCAGCGTCCGATGCCAAAAAACTCACGACCGCCGCAATGTCCTCGGGTCTGCCGAGCCTGCCGACGGGGGTGTCCTCGGCAAGGGCATCAAGCGTTTCACGCCCGAGCACCTGCACCATGTCGGTGTTTATAACGCCGGGAGCGACGCAGTTTACACGGATATTTGTCGGCGCAAGCTCTTGCGCGAGCGAGCGGGTAAGGCCGATGATAGCGTGCTTCGTTGCCGAATAAGCGACTTCGCAGGATGCACCGTGCTGACCCCAGATAGACGAGGTGTTTATGATACAGCCCGAGTGCTCGTGCAGCATGTGCGGAAGTACCGCTTGGATGGTGTTGAACGCACCGTTGAGGTTCACATCGAAAATGCGCTTCCAATAGTCCTCGGTCATGTCCTGAAACAGGCACTGCTTTGCTATGCCTGCGTTGTTAACTAAAAGCGTCACGGCACCGAGGGTCTTTTCCACCTCGGCGACCATTTGCTTTACGGCAGCGGCATCGGCGACATCGGCCTTGTACCACATGGCTTCACAGCCCTCGCTGCGAAGCTGTGCTGCAAGCTCCTGCGCCTTATCCTCCCGCTCGACGCAGTTCACGCAGACGGCATAACCGTCACGGGCGAGTGCTATCGCCTCTGCCCTGCCTATGCCACGGGACGAGCCCGTTATAAGTGCAACCTTTTTCATATTTCCTCACTTTGCCTCAAACTGGCTGTAATACAGCTCCTTGTACAGGCCGTCCTTCTTCAGAAGCTGCTCGTGCGTGCCGCTTTCGACGACATCGCCCTTTTCCATGACGAGTATGAGGTCTGCGTCACGAATAGTCGAGAGCCTGTGGGCAATGACGAATGAGGTCCTGCCCTCGGTGAGCTTGTACATCGCCTGCTGGACGAGAGCTTCCGTGCGGGTGTCGACGGAGCTTGTGGCTTCATCGAGAATTATCATGGGTGCGTTTTCGACCATGGCTCTTGCGATGGTGAGAAGCTGGCGCTGACCGGCAGACAGGCTGCTGCGGTCACTGAGCACGGTGTCGTAGCCGTCGGGCAGGGTCATGATAAAGTGATCCATACCGACCGCCTTGCAGGCAGCTCTCACCTGCTCATCGGCGACATTCTCCTTGCCGTAGACGATATTCTCACGGTATGTCCCTTCGAACAGCCATGTGTCCTGCAAAACCATGCCGAACAGGGCGTGCACATCGCTGCGCTTCATTTGGGATATCGGCACGCCGTCAATGCGTATCTCGCCGCTCCACAGCTCATAAAAACGCATGAGCAGGTTCACCATCGTGGTCTTGCCGGCACCCGTGTGGCCGACTATGGCTATCTTCTGTCCGGGCAGAACCTTGGCCGAGAAGTCGTTTATAACGGGCTTATCCTCGTCATAGCCGAAGCGGACATGATCGAAGGTGACCTCGCCCGTGACCTTTTCGGGGTAGGCTGTGCAAGCTCTGTCATCGGATAACTCCTCTTCCTCTAGGAAGCCGAACACACGCTCACCGGCGGCGCCGGCGGACATGAGCTGGGTGGCAGCCTGCGCTATCTGCGAAAGCGGATTCGTAAAAAGACGCACATATGCGATAAAGGACACTATAACGCCGAACGAGATAGTCCCGCTCATGGTGAGGGCAGCGCCCACAACGCACACTGCGACATAGCCGAAGTTGCCGATAAAGCCCATGAACGGCATCATAAGTCCGCCGAAGAACTGAGATTTCCATGCACTTTCATAGAGATTGCCGTTTATGCGCTTAAACTCAGCCTTGGCCTGCGCAGTTGCTCCGTAGACACGGACAATATCGTGTCCCGAGTACATTTCCTCGACATGACCGTTCATGTCTCCGAGGTTTTTCTGCTGCTGACGGAAGTATTTTCTCGACTTCTTTATGACCGTGAACATGAAAACAAAGCCGATAAGCGACGAGCCGATGGCGGCAAGCGACATGAGTGCGTTCGTTGCGAACATGATGATAGTTACGCCGACAAACTGCACAACGCCCTGAACGAGGGTGGTGATGCTGGAGTTGAGCGTTGAGCTGAGGGTATCGACATCGTTTGTGATACGGCTCAGGACATCGCCGATGCTGACCCTGTCAAAGTATTTGAGCGGCATGCGGTTTATCTTCTTGGAGATGCTGTCACGAAGGCTCCATGCAAGCTTCTGCATGACGGTTATCATGGTGTAGCTTGCGATGCAGGAGAGCAGCCCGCTTCCTATATAAATAATGAGGATAGCGATTATCGCCTGCTTTATGCCCTCCATGTCGATACCGGTGGTAAGTCCGGCGGCGATGGAGTTTGTGAGGTCTGCCATCTTGTCAGGCGCAATGAGCGTAAGCGCCGTGCTGCCGAGCGAAAGTATAAGCGATATAATTATCGCAGCATGCCACGGCTTGAGGTAGCGCAGCAGCGACAGCATGGAGGACTTGAAGTTTTTCGGTTTTTCGTCAACGGGGGGTCTTCTCATTCCTTTCATATGGCAAGCTCCTCCTCCGACAGCTGCGACAGGGCTATCTGACGATAGACCTCGCAGCTTTTTAATAGTTCTTGGTGCGTGCCGGTGCCGACCTGTCTGCCCTCGTCAAGGACGATTATCTTATCGGCGGACATAATGGTTCCGATGCGCTGGGCAACGATGAGCTTCGTTTCGTTTTCGGTCTTGGCCTTGAGCGCATCACGCAGCTCACGGTCGGTCTTGAAGTCGAGTGCCGAGAAGGTGTCGTCAAAAATGAGTATCTCGGCGTCCCTGCACAGCGCCCTTGCAATGGACAGGCGTTGCTTCTGGCCGCCGGAGAAGTTGGTGCCGCCTTGTGCGACATGCGACTTTACACCGTCCTCAAGGCCGTCTACAAACTCCTCGGACTGGGAGATATGCAGCGCATCGGCGATTTTTGCCTTGTCGGCATTTGCACCGAAGGCGACATTGTCCTCGATATCGCCGGAGAACATCACGGCGCGCTGGGACACATAGCTGAGCTTTTTATAAAGCTTTTCAAGCTCGTAATCACGCACATCCACGCCGTCGACCAAAACTGCGCCCTCAGTGACATCGTAAAACCTCGGGATGAGGTTAACGAGCGTCGTTTTGCCCGAGCCAGTAGAGCCTATGAACGCCACGGTCTCGCCACGGTGAGCGGTAAAGCTTATATCGGTCAGCACCTTGCCGCTGCCGCCGGGGTAGGTAAAGCTTACATTTCTGAACTCCACCTCGCCGACGCAGGTCTCCTCAGGCTGCGGCTTTGCGCTGTCGACTATCTTGGGCTCGGTGTCGAGCACCTCGTTTATACGCTTTGCGGCGACGAGTGCTCTTGGTGCAACGATGAACACCATGACTATCATGATAAAGGACATTATGACCTGCATGGCGTAGGACATGAACACTATCATGTCGGCAAAGATATCAACTCTTGTGGCTATCGACGCCGCATTTTCAATTACGACGGCGTTTATGAGCACTGCGCCTATCCAGTAGATGGACATGTTAAGGCAGTTCATGGTGATGTTCATGAACGGGCTTAAAAGCGTCATGGTGCGGTTAGCAAAAAGCTGATTTTTGAGAAGGTCGGTATTGGCCTTTTCAAACTTTCGTTCCTGATACTCTTCGGCGTTGTAGGCACGCACGACACGAATGCCGCTAAGGTTCTCTCTTGCGGCGTGGTTCAGTGCATCCTGCAGCCACTGGATCTTGCGGAACTTCGGGAAAGTCAGCACCATTGCAATCGTAAGGAAGCCTACCAGCAGTACAACGGCAATGCCCGTTGCGAGCGACCACTGCCACGCCTTGCCGGCGATTTTCGTAATTGCCCATATGGCCATTGCGGGCGCTTTGATGACGACCTGCATGGACAGGACTATGAGCATCTGCACCTGCACGACATCGTTTGTTGAGCGGGTGATGAGGCTTGCGGTGGAAAAGGAGTTTATCTCCTCCATGGAAAACGACTCCACCTTATCGAACATCGCCGCACGAAGCCTTCTCGAGAAGCTTGCGGCGATGGAGGATGCAAGGTAACAGACTATGATCGATGACGCAAGGCTTCCCAGCGAGCAAAGAAGCATCTTGCCGCCGGACGCCCAGATATCGGCCATGGCGCTGCCCTCGGTCTCGACAAGCGTCGTTATCTCCGACATGTAGTCGGGCAGCTTGAGGTCGAGCCATACCTGCGATATTATGAAAACAAGACTGACAAGGAAAAACAGCCATTCCCTGCCCTTCATATACCTAAACAGCTTTATCATTTTCCGGCGTTCACTCCTTCTTTCCGTACTTTCGGTCAATATGCTCCTGTATCATTTTCTGAGCTATCTGCGCCGTCTCCTTCGTCGTGTGGCTCTTTACAAAGTCACCATCGAGCACATCGAGGATGTCGAGCTCTATCTTCGTTTTCTTTAAAGGCACATTGCGCACTATCTCGTCTGTGCCGTGGATAGCGGCGATGACGACCGGAACACCGGTGCGCTGTGCAATCTTAAACGAGCCTGCGTGGAACGGCAGAAGCTCATCCTCACGGCTGCGGGTACCCTCGGGGTAAATGACGACGGATGCTGTGTCATCCTGAATGCACTTGCTTGCAGACTTCACCATCGCAAGCGCCTCACGGTTGTTATCACGGTTCACCGGCAGGCAGCCGCATTTGTGCATAACGGGTCCGACAATGGGTATCTTGAAGTTTTCGGGCTTTGAGATATAGATATACTCCTTTGCGCCGAAAAGCTTAATGGACGCAATGGGGTCGAATATCGAGCGGTGGTTGCAGACCATGAGATAGCGCTGTCCCTCGGGAAGCTTCTCGGTTCCCGTGACGGTCACCCTCGCACCTACAAGCACGCAGATTATCTCGGCAAGCTCATTCATGTTCCACTGCCAGAACTTCGACGGCTTTTCCTGCGGCTCGTCCATATCCACGGTAAGCTCCGACACGGCGTACACCGCAATGATGTATGCAAGCAGTGAGCCTATGTAAAACTCGGCAAAGCGCAAAAGTGCAAAGCCCGCAAGCTTAATGCCCGTGAACTCTACCCTCGGCGACGAAATGTTGAGAGCCGTCGCTGCGGCGCTCAGTCCTGCAAATAATTTAAGAAGCATCTCACTACCTCCGGCCTAACCTTAGTCATAATTTTATATTTTAGCACGATTCTTTGAATTTCCCAACACAAACATTCAAATTTTTGCAGCAATTTTCATTTTGTTAACAACTCAGTGCCGTCTGTTGTTAAGATTGATACATTCATGTCAATATTCTGGCCGTTTTGCACTTGTTTTTGTGTGTTTTGCACACCTTAGCCGTGGTTTTTTTCATACTTTCGTAAAATTTGATAAACTTGTTGAATTTACACGAATAACAGGCAAATATGAATTGATTTTTTTAAGTGATTAGTATAAAATACATAGACAGCCCAATAACTTTTTGTTAAAAATTTTATAGGAGTGAGTAAAAAATGGATTCTCTTATCTGGCTGGCCCCCGCGCTGGCAGTCGTCGCTCTGCTTTTTGCTTTCTACAAGATCTCTTTTGTTTCCAAGCAGGATGCAGGCACCGACCGCATGAAGGAAATATCCTCCGCAATCAGTGATGGCGCTCGCGCTTTCCTCTTTGCCGAGTATAAGATCCTTGCTATCTTTGTTGCTGTTCTGTTCATCGCAATAGGCTTCGGCCTTAACAGCTGGATCACCGCTGTTTGCTTCCTGTGCGGCGCAGCATTCTCCATTCTCGCCGGCTACATCGGCATGAATGTCGCCACCAAGGCAAATGTCCGTACCGCAAATGCTGCCCGTCTGAGCGGCATGAACAAGGCTCTGTCGATCGCCTTCTCCGGCGGCTCGGTCATGGGTATGTGCGTTGTCGGTCTCGGTCTTCTCGGTGCAAGCGTTCTGTACATGATTTTCAAGGATCTGAATGTCCTCTTCGGCTTCTCGCTCGGTGCTTCGTCTATCGCACTGTTTGCCCGTGTCGGCGGCGGTATCTACACCAAGGCAGCCGATGTCGGTGCTGACCTCGTCGGTAAGGTCGAGGCAGGCATCCCCGAGGATGACCCCCGTAACCCCGCTGTTATCGCTGACAATGTCGGCGACAATGTCGGCGATGTCGCCGGTATGGGTGCTGACCTGTTCGAGAGCTATGTCGGTGCTATCATCTCCGCAATGACTCTCGGTGCTGTCGCTATTACCGACACCGCCAACGGTGTTATCTTCCCCCTCGTTATCGCAGCCTGCGGTATTCTTGCTTCCGTTATCGCCACCTTCTTCGTCCGCGGTAAGGAAGGCTCGAACCCCCACAAGGCTCTTAAGATGGGCTCTTATGTTTCCGCACTTCTCGTCGTTATTGCTTCCCTCATCTTCAGCAAGTCGATGCTCGGCAGCATGGGCGGCGCTATCGCGATCATCTCCGGCCTCGTTGTCGGTCTCGTTATCGGCGTTGTCACCGAGGTCTACACCTCCGGCGACTACAAGTTTGTTAAGAAGATCGCTCAGCAGTCGGAGACCGGTTCCGCTACCACCATCATTTCCGGTACCGCAGTCGGCATGATGTCCACTTGGGTACCTGTCCTGCTTATCTGCGTAGGCATCTTCCTTGCTTACAAGTTCGCAGGCCTTTACGGCATCGCACTCGCAGCAGTCGGTATGCTTTCCACCACCGGCATCACCGTCGCAGTTGACGCTTACGGTCCTATCGCCGACAATGCCGGCGGTATCGCCGAGATGAGCGGCCTTGACCACTCCGTGCGTGAGATCACCGACAAGCTCGACGCTGTCGGCAACACCACCGCTGCAATGGGCAAGGGCTTTGCAATCGGCTCCGCTGCTCTGACCGCACTTGCACTGTTTGTATCCTTCACTCAGGCAACCGGTCTGAACGCTGCTGAGGTCGCACTCACCAGCCCCACCGTTGTTATCGGTCTGCTCATCGGCGGCATGCTCCCGTTCGTGTTCTCTGCTATGACCATGGACTCCGTTTCCAAGGCTGCATACAGCATGATCGAGGAAGTTCGCCGTCAGTTCCGTGAGATCCCCGGCATCATGGAAGGCAAGGCAAAGCCCGACTACAAGACTTGCGTTGCTATCTCCACCACCGCTGCTCTTAAGGAAATGCTCGTTCCCGGCATCATGGCAGTTGTTGCTCCTCTGGCGGTCGGCCTCATCCTTGGCTCCACCGCTCTTGCAGGTCTGCTCGCAGGCTCCCTCGTTTCCGGCGTTATGATGGCAATGTTCATGTCCAACGCAGGCGGCGCATGGGATAACGCAAAGAAGTACATTGAGGAAGGCAACCACGGCGGCAAGGGCTCCGATGCTCACAAGGCAGCCGTTGTCGGCGACACCGTCGGCGATCCGTTCAAGGATACCTCCGGTCCCTCCATCAACATCCTTATCAAGCTCATGACCGTTGTTTCCACTGTTTTCGCAGCTCTGTTCACTGCAAACGGTCTGTTCTGATAACAAAATTTCAAGCGCTCGGGACAAGTTCCCGGGCGCCTTTTTCATTTTGTTAACACAATGCTTGACATATGGTGTATAATGTACAAGTTAGAATATGATCCGTAGAAGATGAATGGAGGTTTATATGCAAAAGAAGCTCTTGAAACCAATATTCTCGTTCGTGCTTGCGTTCGTCATGGCGGCAAGCCTGTTTGTCGGCTTTATCCCGACAACCGCTTCCGCAAAGGTGACGCAGTCCGAGATAGACGACCTTAAAAGCCAAAAGGCCGCCCTTTCCGAGCAGTCTGCAAGCTATGAAGCGACAATCAACTCCCTCAAGAACAAGAAGAATGCTCAGGTCGAGCTCAAGACCGCTCTTGACAGCAAGCTGGCTTTGACCAATCAGCAGATCATGAATCTTGAGGAGCAGATAAAGCTGCACGATGCGCTCATCGAGCGCAAGACCCAGGAGGTCGACGAGGCACAGAAAACCGCCGATGAGCAGCTTGAAAAGTACAAGAAGCGCGTGCGTGCCATGGAGGAAAGCGGCAGATACAACTACTTTGAAGTCCTCTTCGGTGCAAACAGCATCGGCGAATTTTTGAGCCTTATCGATGATATCGGCGATATAATGCAGAGCGACAAGGAGCTTGAGGAATCGTACAAGCAGTCGGTCACCGATCTTAAGACGGTCAAGGCAGAGTACGAGGAAGCGCAGGCCGAGCTCAAGCAGAACAAGGTCGAGTGCGCTCAGCTTAAAGATCAGCTTCAGATAGACATCACTCAGGCTGCGTCGGTCATCACCTCGCTCCAGTCCGAGATCAATGACAATGCCTCCGTCCTCAGTGAGCTTGACAGTCAGGAGTCCGCTCTCCAGTCGCAGATTCAGGCCAAGGTAAAGCAGCTCAACGAGCAGAAGAAGGCCGAGGAAGAGGCCAACAGGAACAATAACAACAATGGCGGCAACAGCGGCGGCAGCTCTGTCGGCACCGGCAATCTTGTCTGGCCGTCCTACTGCACTTACATAACCAGCCGTCAGGGTCCTCGTGTCCACCCCATTACCGGAGAGTATAAAAACCACGGCGGCACCGATATAGGCGCAAGCTACGGCAGCGCCATCTATGCCGCCGACAGCGGCAAGGTCGTAAGCTCCAGCGATGGCTGGAACGGCGGCTGGGGCAACTATGTCATGATCGACCACGGCAACGGAATGCAGACGCTGTATGCTCACATGTCATCTCGTGCCGTCTCCGTCGGTCAGACCGTCAAGAGAGGACAGACCATCGGCTATGTCGGCTCGACCGGCATGTCCACCGGCCCGCACCTGCACTTTGAGATGTATGTCAACGGCTCGAGGATCGACCCGCAGACGAAGTACCCCGGCATGAGCTTCACCTACTCGGCAAGCGCATGATATGAAATTTAAAAGGAAGCAATCAAACGATTGCTTCCTTTTTTCATGTCCAGTATGTTAGCTTCACGCCGTCATCTAAAACGGCAAGCTCTTTCCTCTCTTTAATGAGCCTGTAGGCTGCGTAGAACTCGCCTGCCGCACCGGCTATGTTGATTATTTGAATTATGTAAACCTGCCAGAAGAACTTGTCCGGCAGCACAATGTTCAGTATCAGCAGCACCACGCCGATGATAACGACCGGTGCAAAGCAGTAGATGAGGTAGCCTTTCAGTGTGAACACCGTATCGTTCACGCAGCGGGCGTGGTATTTTTCAAAAACTATCTTCGCCGTGATGCCTGTCAGGCGCTTGAGCACATATGAGTGCACAAGCTCATGCACACAGTAATACGCCACCGCCATAAAAACTATCAGCACAGCACGCAGGATGAACCTGCCCACGCCGCCGACATCGTAAAGCTTCGTTATCGGCACAAAAATGCAACCTATCCCGACAAGCACGGCGGCTAAGCCAACCGCACCCAAGCTCAGGTACAGCCTGAGTTTCTTATCTCCCTCGGGGTCAATGACATGCTCGGTCTTTAGCTTCTCGGGCTTTTCTTTATAACAATACATGCTCTTGCTCCTTTATTCCGACGGCAGAGGTATGGGCTTATCGGTAAGCACCTTGCCGAAGCACATGAGCGTTATGCCGGAGCTTGAGCTGATAACCACGTCGGCATCGGCACGCTCACGGTTGGCCGAAAACAGGTACACATTGCCCGCATAGTCCTGGCAATACTGCTTGCACTTCATGTCGCCGTCGACAAAGAACAGGCCGACATCGCCGTCACGGATAATAGCCCCCCTCTTGCACAGTGCGACCGACCCATCCTTGATGTACGGTTCCATACTGTCGCCGTCAATGCGCACGGCAAAGTCCGCTGCCGTACCCTCGGGGACCTCGTAATCGGTGTAATCGTCGCCGAAGGCCGGTGATGCATAGCCTGCGGCAGCGGGGGTGGAATACAGAGGTATGATCTTGGCAGGCTTCTCGGCATTGGCTGCACTCTCTAGCCGTGAAAGCTCATGGTCAATGACCGTGTCTACAAGCGACTTACCGTTATCGTCAAGCTGTCTGTAATTGGTCACAAGCTCCCACTCCCGGCCATCCGGAAGCCTCGGCAGACTGATATTCTCGCACATGCGCTCGACCGGGACATTCAGTTCGCTGCAAATGCGCATCATGAGGTCAAAGTCGACCTTCTGATTATCCCTTTTGACCATACTGTACAGTGTCTGAGCCGGAGCGTTCAATCGCCGTGCCAGCTCGCTTATGGTTATGCCCTTATCGTCAAGAATTTGCTTTAGCATGGAGCCTCTCATAGTCAGCACCTCCCCACACATATATAACATTCTTTTTTCATTATGTCAAGGAATAATTGAGTTTCTTAAAATTATGTCAATGCGGATTTGACATTTTGACTGTGTCAGTGTAGCATTTATATATGAATAGTTCTTCATATGAAGGAGGCGCACCATGGACGAATTCGGCCGCAGGGACATACCCGATGAGAGCGAGCTTAGCGAGCTGTCGGACTTTTTCCGCATTTTCGGCGATCAGACACGGCTGCGCATTTTATACGCACTTGCGAAAAACGAGCTTTGCGTGTGCGACCTTGCGAAGCTTTTAGGTGCATCGCAGTCGGCGGTGTCGCACCAATTGCAGGTGCTGCGCTCGCACAGGCTCGTCAAATACCGCCGTGAGGGCAAGACGGTGTTCTACTCCCTCGACGACGGGCACATTTTTTCGATACTCGATATCGGCATAAAACATCTTGAGGAGTGATGACTATGCAGGAAGAAAAGCAAGCACTCAAGCGTGATATCATAATAATTCTGCTCGGCGCTGCGCTGTTTGTCGGCGTATGGATATACACAAGCTCACAGCCGAACATTAACCAGTGGTTGATGCTGGGGCTGTTTTTGGTTCCCTACCTTGTCTTGGGCTTTGAGATAATAAGCGATGCAATAATCAAGCTCTTGCACGGTGAATTATTCGACGAGTATTTCCTGATGACGGTCGCCTCAATCGGCGCACTATGCATTGGTGAGTACCCTGAAGCCGTGGCGGTCATGCTTTTTTTCCGCATCGGCGAGTGCTTTGAGGACTACGCAGTTGACAAAAGCCGCCGCTCGATAGCCGAGCTTATGGATATCCGCCCCGACTACGCCTGCGTTGAGGTAGATGGCGTTTTGCAGAAATTTGACCCGAACACCATTCCCGTCGGTACGGTGATCACCGTCACCCCGGGTGAGCGCATACCGCTCGACGGCGTTATCATGGACGGCGAGAGCAGCGTTGACACCTCTGCCCTTACGGGTGAGTCGATGCCCCGCACCGTAAAAAAGGGTCAGCAGGTCGTGTCCGGCTGCGTTAATCTGAGCGGCGTTCTGCGCATCAGGGTAAGCAGTACATATAAAGAGTCAACGGTGTCGAAGATGCTCGAGCTTGTCGAACACTCGGCAAACAGCAAGTCCCGCCGCGAGGCGCTCGTGACCCGCTTTGCCAAGGTGTACACCCCCGTGGTGGTCGCTCTTGCGGTGCTGCTCGCCGTTATTCCCTCTCTTGTTGACGGCAACTGGCTCGAGTGGATACGCAGGGCGCTCATATTCCTAGTCATCTCCTGCCCCTGCGCACTGGTCATTTCCGTGCCGCTGAGCTTTTTCGGCGGTATCGGCTGCGCATCGAAGCACGGTATTTTGATAAAGGGCTCGACCTATCTCGAGGCGCTTGCAGATACGAGCACCGTCGTTATGGATAAGACCGGCACCGTGACGGAAGGAAGCTTCTCCGTTACGGGCGTTGAGCCTATCGGCATTAGCGGTGCTGACCTTATAACCCTTGCCGCTGCCGCCGAGTGTTACTCCAATCACCCGATCGCACTGTCGCTGAGGAAAGCGTGCAAGAGCTTGCCCGACCGCAGACTCGTCACCAATGTGCGTGAGCTTGCAGGGCGTGGCATTGAGGCCAATGTCTGCGGCAGGCGGGTGCTTGTCGGTAATGCGGCTCTGATGACCTCTAACGGCATCACGCCGAAGGTCCCGACCGAGCACGCAACGATAGTCCATGTCGCCGCAGATGGCATTTACGGCGGCTATATCGTCATAGACGACCGCATAAAGGACGGTGCAAAGCAGGCCGTGAGCGACCTTTACAGGCTGGGCGTTGAGAGTACCGTCATGCTAACGGGTGACGGAAAGCGAACGGCTCAGGCCGTCGGCACGGCACTTGGCGTAAACAATGTATACAGTGAGCTTCTGCCGAGCGACAAGGTCATCGCCGTTGAGGAGCTTTTGCGGCAAAAGCATACAGGCACGCTGCTGTTTGTCGGCGACGGCATTAACGACGCTCCCGTGCTTGCCCGCTCGGATGTCGGCGTTGCGATGGGAGCATTAGGCTCGGACGCTGCGGTGGAGGCCGCCGATGTCGTGCTCATGGACGACAATATAGGAAAGCTTCCGCTGGCCATCGAGATATCGCAGCACACGGTTGGTATTGCAAAGCAGAATATCGCCTTTTCTTTGACAGTTAAATTTGTTATAATGCTGCTGGGAGCACTGGGCATTGCGGGCATGTGGCTTGCGGTGTTCGCCGATGTGGGCGTGCTGATACTGGCCGTGCTCAACGCTACAAGAACTCTTAGGATCGACGAAGAATGAATGTTTACGATTTTGATAAAACGATATTTTACCCCGACTCATCGGTGACTTTTGTTAAATGGGAAATGAAGCGCCATCCGCTCATTTTCCTGCGCTGCCTGCCGGTGGCGCTGTGGCACGGGATTTTGTATCTGCTTAAGATCATGTCCAAAGAGCAGCTCAAGGAGGGTGCAATGCGCTTTATCCGCTATCTGCCGGACATTGATGCAGAGCTTGAGACCTACTGGAACGAGCACGAATCGTGGATATGCCCGTGGTATCTCAAGCAGCAAAGGCCGGACGACCTCGTTATCTCTGCTTCGCCGGAATTTGTGGTCAAGCCCATGACCGATAGGCTCGGCATCAGACTCATCGCAACTAACATGGATAAGCACACGGCAAAGATAGACGGGCTCAACTGCCACGGCGATGAAAAGGTGCGCAGGTTTTATAAGGAGTTTCCCGAGGATACCGTGGTCGAGAACTTCTACTCCGACTCGCTTACCGACACTCCGCTTGCGAAGCTTGCCGACAAGGCGTATCTCATAGTCGACAAGGGTCAGACCCCCGTGCCATGGCCGGACAAATAAAAAACACCGCCGCAGAAATTTAACTCTGCGGCGGATTTTCGTTAGGTTTCGTGTCGTTTTTTATTTAAGTCCTCTTACCTTTATGTAGTCAAGGATGACCTGCACTGTGCCCTCAACGCCGAGCTTTGAGCTGTTGATGCACATATCGTAGTTCTGCGCATCGCCCCATGTCTGGTCGCTGTAATATCTGTAGAAGCTTGAACGATCCTTGTCGACTTCCTTTATCTTCTTCCTTGCCTCGGTCTCATCAAGTCCTTGACGGCGCTCAAGGCACTTGAGGCGCTCGTCCATGTCGCCGAGGATGAACACGCTGACAAGATCGTCATGGTCACGCAGGATATAGTCTGCGCAGCGGCCGACGAAAATGCAGTTGCCCTTGTCGGCGATATTGCGCATGGCCTCAAATTGCGCCGATACGACCTGCATATTAAGGCGGAAGTTTTCGTTCAGGCCGTAGCCGCCTGCGTGGAGGATAAATGCAGACATGCGCTTTTCATCAAAGGCATCAATGAGGTCTCTGCTGAAGTCGGAGTGGTTTGCCGCTTCGTCCACGATCTCCTTGTCGTAGCACTTGTAGTTGAGCTTTTCGGCGAGAAGTCTTGCGATCTCTCTGCCGCTGGATCCATGCTGTCTGCCGATGGTAATTATCATATGCCATGCCCCCTATTTTGTTAATGTAGTAACATTATACACTAAAGTTAACAAAAATTCAACGCATGTACAAATATTTTTGTGCATATCTTTCTGTATGGTCAACAGAAAGCGTTTAATCATGAATACCGCCCTGCTCACGGGGTCCTCGCTTGCGATGAGCGCCATTTCCATGGCATTCCAAGTTTGGCTGGCAGCCCGCATCGGCTCTGCGGGCATCGGGCTGTACCAGTTGGTGCTGTCGGTGGCTTTTTTGTGCACGACCTTTGCCGTTTCGGGCATCCGCTTTGCAGCCACAAGATTGGTCTCCGAGGAGCTGGGGCACGAGCGCAGCTGGAGCGTTGCCGCCGCAATGCGCAGGTGCTTTGCCTACAGCCTGTTTTTCGGGCTGAGTGCCCTAACGGTGCTGTGGAGCTTTGCCGAACCCATCGGCTTTTTGTGGATAGGCGATGCAAGAACGGTGAGGTCTCTAAAGCTCATCGCATTTTCCATGCCGTTTATGTCGCTGTCATCGGTCATGTCCGGCTACTTTACCGCCTGCGGCAGAGTGTGGAAGCCGACGGTGGTGCACCTCGGCGAGCAGCTTATAACCATCGGCTTTGTGGCGTTTTTCCTGACGCACTCGCCGGCGGGCGATATCGAGAAAAACTGCGCTGCCGTGATGCTCGGCAATGTCTGCGGCGATGCGATATCCTTTGTCTGCATGCTGCTGTTTTATCTGACAGACCGCCACTCGGTGAGAGATTACTCGGCGCAGAAGCTCAAGCTCACCTCACGGATGCTAAAGGTCGCACTGCCGCTGGCGGTCTCGGCCTACGCCCGCTCGGCGCTGTCAACGCTGGAGCATCTTCTCGTTCCCCGTGGGCTCAAGGCTGCGGGCTTTTCGGCGGACAGGGCGCTTTCCGGCTACGGTGTCATACAGGGTATGGTGCTGCCTATTTTGTCCTTCCCTGCCTGCATCCTCATGGCGCTGGCGGAGCTTATAATCCCCGAGCTCACCGAGGCGCAGGTACGGGGAAACGAGGGCGATATCTCCAAGACCGTGAGCTCGCTTATAAAAAAGGGCCTCGGCTATTCGTCAGCCGTTGCCCTTGTGTTATTTATTTTTGCCGACAAGCTCGGCGTGCGGATATACTCCTCACCCGAAGCGGGCGACTACCTGCGGCTGCTTGCGCCGCTTATTCCTATCATGTACACGGACATGGTCGCCGACGGCTGCCTCAAGGGCTTAGGCCAGCAGCTCTGGTGCATGGGGATAAACCTCCTTGATGCGCTGCTGGGCGTTCTGCTCGTGTGGCAGGTGCTGCCGGTATTCGCCCTCAAGGGATATATCTGCATCATTTACTTTAACGAGTGTCTGAACTTTGCTCTGAGCATCAAACGGCTCGGCAAGGTTACTAAAATCAGGCTTTTTTCTTAGCGTTGCGTTCCTGAAGCTTCTCATCGCCCTTGTGCAGCAGCGGTGAGATACGCTTATAAAGCAGCATGGTCAGCAGCGTGACGATGGCGCCCTTTATGAGGTTAAACGGCACGACTGCGAACAGAACGAGGGTCGAGACGCTGTTTATGGCGGAGTTAACCTTCGTGCCCATTGCGATGATGGCATCAAGCGGCATGCCGTAGAGGTCGGCGAAGGTCGGCAGCAGGTACACGGCGTTGAACAGGCTTCCAAACACGGTCATGATGAGCGTGCCGACTATCATGCCGGTGAGCGCAGACTTTTTGCCCTTGTTCATGTGGTAGACTATCGAAGCCGGGAGCACGAACGAGCAGCCGACGACGAAGTTTGCAAAGTCGCCGACAAATGCGGTGGTCGTGCCCTTCAGAACGAGCTTTACGACAATCTTTAAAAGCTCGCCGACGACGCCCGCCACGGGTCCGAGGTAGAAGGTGCAGATCAAAATGGGTATCTCGCTGAGGTCTATCTCATAAAACGACGGTGCGAAAAACAGCGGTATCTCGAGGAACATCAAAAAGCCCGCCATGGCGGAGAATATCGCCGTATACGAGATAAAATGCGTGCTGCCGAGCTTTTTTCTGTCCTTAACGAGCAGCTTTTCTAGGATATATGCAACTGCAAGTATAGCTAAGAAAATCAAGAGGCAGATGAGGATGAAGCTAAGGTTGTCTTTTAGTGTCTGTGACATGGGTATTTCCTCCACGAATAAAAAATCACCCGAAAGAACAATATCTCTCAGGTGCTCGCACATCGAACATCTTCTTTCATCCAGACTATACTGTCGGTACCGGAATCACACCGGTTCATGCCTTACGGCTCGCGGACTTTACCGCCGGTCGGGTATTTCACCCTGCCCTGAAGATATATCGTTTATTCGGTTGTGCCTTTATTATAATCCGCCGAAGCAATTTGTCAATAGCTCTTTGACATTTTTCTCATCATGGCATATAATGCCGATGAGAGAGAAGGTGTACCATGTCCGAATACGGCAAAAGCTGCTGCTTCACCGGCCACAGGCCGCAGAAGCTGCCTTGGGGCTATAACGAGCTCGACCCACGCTGCCTTGCGTTCAAAGCAAAGCTTGCAGCCGTCATTAAGGCGGTGTACGAGTCTGGCATAAAGCATTTTATCTGCGGCATGGCGCTCGGCTGCGACATGTACTGCGCCGAGGCGGTCATCGAGCTTAGAAAGAGCTTTGACGATATAACGCTTGAAGCCGCCGTGCCCTACGACGGGCAGGATGCCAAGTGGTCGGAGCAGAACCGCAGACGCTATCGCAGCATCCTCATGCAGTGCGACACAACGACGCTCATCCAGGACGCCTACACGCCAAGCTGCATGATGCGCCGCAATAAGTACATGGTGGACAACTCAAATGTCCTCATCGCCTGCTACAACGGCAGCTCCGGCGGCACATGGAACACCGTCAGATACGCCATGGAAAAGGATATTGAGATCATTCAGGTGGAGATAGAGATATGAGCAGACTACTTAAAGGCATTTTCGGCGCAGGCTCGGACTACGATACCTGCGCTCCGTATAAGTACCCCGAGTTTGACAGAACACCCGAGGATGCCCCGAGATATACACCGAGCGATGACGGCTGGTGGCGCCGCACCGATGCCGAGAGCACAGGTGAAGCGGTGCTGTGCTGCGTGGGCGACCTCATGGGTGAGCCGAAGCTGCAAAGGGCGAACAAATACGGCGATGCGTTTTTCATGCACCCGTGCTTTCGCTTTGTGCGTGATATCATGCGCAGCTCGGACTTCGCCGTGGGCAATCTTGAAACGACCGTGACGGACAAGTCGCCCTACGCTTGCGAGGCGCACATAATCGAGGGAAAGTACCACTGCAATTCGCCGGAGGCTTACCTCGATGCCCTGCGCTACGCCGGTTTTGACGCACTTGTTAATGCCAATAACCACAACTGTGACTCACGGGCCGACGGGCTTATAGACACGATAAGCGCGCTTGAGCGCCACGGCTTCATGCACACGGGCACCTTTGCCGCTCCCGATGCCGAGCGTGCCGTCCTTGCCGAGGTAAACGGCATCCGCCTTGCGGTGCTATCGTATGCGACCTATTTTAACAAAAACGACGGCTGCTTTACGCCGCTCGGCCGCAAAACGCTTCTTAACAGATATTCTGCCGACAAGGCCAAGAAGGATATTGACTATGCCCGCAAAAGGGGTGCGGAATTTGTGCTGGTGTACATGCACTGGGGCACTGAATACACCCACGAGCCGAACGGCAGCCAGCGCAGGATGGCAAAAGAGCTTGCAGACTGCGGCGTCGACTACATAGTCGGTTCGCACACACATTGTCTGCAAGCCCGTGAATTTGTTGAAAGCGCCGACGGCAGAACAGTTCCCGTTGTCTACTCGATGGGTAATTTCCTCACGAGCGAGACCAAGGAGATAAGCCGCCACACCGGCATTCTCCAGCTGACACTCAAAAAATCGGATGGCGGCATAGCTGTGGCCGAGAGCTTTATCCCCTGCTATGTGTACAAGCAGTACGATGCCTCCCGCTACGCTCCCGTGCCCACGACCCGTGAGACGAGCTACAAGTCAGACAGGGAGCTGCTCGCCCGAGTAGATAAGTACGCCCGTGATGTCATGTGCATAGAGGAGCCTGTCACGGCAAATTAATTTACAAGATAGTTATACAGATCATCTGCGGTCTCGGCAATGTAAACCGCTCCGTGTTCCTCAAGCTCATTCGGCTCAGCGTAGCCGAAGCGGACACCGACACAGTCGAGACCGCATTTTTTTGCGCCTATGACATCGTACTTGCGGTCGCCGACCATTATGGCATCCTCAGGCTCGATGCCGAAGCTTTTGAGCACGAAGTCGATGACCTCCCACTTCTGCCCCCGTGTGCCGTCAAATTCAGAGCCGCAGACAAGGTCGAAGTCATCGGTCATGCTGTAGTGCTCCAATATCTGCCTCGCTAAGCGCTCGGGCTTGCTTGTTGCAACTGCGAGCTTTTTGCCGGCCGCCCGAAGCCTTTGCATAAGCTCATGCATCCCGTCAAAGGGACTGCACTCGGCCCAGCCGATGGGCAGATAACGCTCACGGTAAAGCTCGGTGGCGTGCAGAGCGTCTTTCTCGCTCATGCCGTATTTTTGCATGAACATCTCAACGAGCGGAGGCCCCGCAAAGCACATGAGCTCGTCAAGCTCAGCTTCAATGCCCATCTTCCCGAGCGCATACTGGACGCATTTTGTGATACCCTCGGCAGTGTCAAAAACAGTGCCGTCAAAGTCAAAAAGAATGTAATTTTTCATATTTATCTAACTCCTGTCAGCAAAATTGTAACATTGCCTCACTCACTTGTCAAATGGCGCATACAATGAGAAGGTGAGGTGGTAAAATGAGTGTTCGGTTTTTCCTCGGAGCAAACTCCGGTGACGGGTTTTACTCGCTGTATGATAACTTTGCCAATGCTCCCGGCGATCGGCTGCATCTTATAAAAGCCGGTCCCGGCTGCGGCAAGTCGACCTTCATGAAAAAGCTTGCGTCCCGTGCCGAGGAGCAAGGGTTCACCGTTGAGTACATACTGTGCTCGGGCGACCCTGAGTCTCTTGACGGCATTTACATCCCTGCGCTGCACCTCGGCTTTGCAGACGCAACTGCGCCGCATATCCTAGAGCCGAGACTGTTTGCGGTCGATAGTTGTTATGTTAACTTAGGTCAATTTTGCGCAGCCCTTGAGAGCGAGATAATTAACGAGTACACCACAAAATACAGGCGGATGTACAAGGCGGCGTACGGTTTTTTATCGGCGGCAAAAACAATACAAAAAGTTCAAGTTCCCGAGCTTATAAGCAATAACGACATCATTTCTGCCGAAAAGCGTGCGGAAAGCGCACTTTTGCGTGAGCTTGGCAAAAAGCGTGGCTCACTGCGGGAAGGCTGTATTACACGGCGCTTTATAAGAGGCATAAGCTGCATGGGCGAGGTGTGCCTGAGCGGCACAGTCAACAAGTTATGTAAACGAATATATCTCGTTGACGACAAGCTCGGTCTTGCCGATGCTTACCTAAAGCACATAGCAAACGGCATCGCCGAACGGGGCGAAAATTCCATCATCTGCCCCTCCCCGCTGTGTCCCGACGAGCTTGATGCCGTGCTTTTGCCGAACCACGCTTTGGGCTTCGTTTCGGCAAGCGCAATGCAGGTAAAAGACCCGTGGAGGCATGTGCGGCTCGATGCGCTCGTCGCTCCCGAAACTGTCCGTGCGCACAGAGCGGAGCTCAAGGCGCTCGAAAAGCAGCACCGCAGTCTGCTCGACGGCGGAATCGGGTATCTCAAGCAGGCAAAAAAATATCACGACCTGCTTGAAGCCGAGTACAAACCGTATGTTGATTTTGCGGCGCTGACCGATTTTACCGAGCGTGAGATAGCAAGGCTCATAACTTAAAAAAAACAGCCGACGGGTGGGCGGTGCAGCATAGGGATAAACCGCCCTGTAAAAAATCTTTTGTCCCGTGGCGGTATTAAAAATATTCGAGAGATATTCCCACTATTTCTGTGCTTTTTGCCTTGCAACAGAACAAAATAAAATTTTACAGGGTGCATAGCAGTTTTGAGGGAGATATTTTTCGTTCAGACAAAATAACAAAATCTCGGTAATACACAAAGTATTGCCGAGATTTTTTATGAAGTATGGGCGGAAAAGAGCCGCTCAAAACCGGTTGATCCCTATGTTGCGCCGCCCATATTTGTCGGCTGTGGTATTTTCAGCAGCAGCAACCGCCCCAAGGGGTGAGGCAGGAAAAGCACAGATACATATTGCAGCAGTCGGAACACAGTCCGCAGTTGGACATGGAGCTGTCGCTGTAATTTGTGTAATATGTGCCGCCGGACTGGAGCACCTGCAGAAGCTTGTTGTACTCGGGGTTATCCGGCGAAAGCTCGACAGCCCGCTTTGCGCTGTCAAGAGCGGCAATTCGGTTGCCGAGATACATGTTTGTAACGGAGTTTAGGTAGTACCACCTGCCGTCACGCTCACTCTCCGGCACCTGCGACAGCGCCGTGAGCGCCTCGTTATACCTGCCGTTGCGTATGTAATTTACCGCCGCACGGCATTCCGCACGCTCCTGCGGCTGCTCATACGCACCGCCAAAGCCACCGAAGCCGCCGTACTGGCTGTAACCGCCGCCGTACTGGCCGTAGCCGCCGTAGCGGTTATTGTTGGCCGTGCCGTTTTTTATCTGGTCATAGGCTGCGTTTATCTCGTTCATCTTCCTTGCCGCCTCCTCATCGCCGGGGTTGCGGTCGGGATGATACTTCTTGGCAAGCTCACGATAGGCTTTCTTTATCTCTTCGTCACTGGCATTCGGTGAAACGCCGAGGACGGAATAGGGGTCTTGTACCATACTGGGGCACTGCTCCTTCAGTTTTCTTCTTTGATATTATAATGCCGGTTGAATTTGCTCCACACGCCGGAGCAGAGGATATTTTTCAAAATGTCCGCATCACGGACGAGCGGAAGCCTGTCAAAGTGATACACACAGTCGCCCATCAGCATTTGCAGAATATCACGAAAGCATTGCATCTCGTCAAGTCTGCCGTAGAGCTTCACAAAGGGGTTGTATTTATAATACCGCTTATCGTCCTTAAGGTCAATACAGGCGTCCATAACATAGATAAACTGCCCGAGCGCCATACCGAGCGCACGAAGATCATCGCTCCAGTGGTCTTCCCTATAAACGAACAGCTCCGCCATGAGCAGTCCAAAGCTGCGTGAGGCCTCATCCGGCATGGGCTTGAAGCTATCCTCGATCTCCTTGAGCCGAGCCATGCCCTGCTTTATCGCCTCGCACTGGCGGGGGTATGCCTTACAAATTTGTTCGTAGGACGACTTCATGAGCTTTGCCTCGGCAAAGGCGGCAGCGTTTAGGTCGTCCTCCCAGTCGTCGATGCAATTAAGGTACGCAAGTGCAATGTTCATGTCGGCAGCGTAATCCGTTATCTCCGACTGCCACCAACTGCGCCGCTTGATAGGGTGCGTGGGGCATCTGTCCTCACCGTGCATTTCGTGCGGCTCGTACAGCGAGTTTAAGAGCATGACGAGAAAGGTCATGTCGTAGGTCAGCGTCATGCGGGCAAGCAGGCCATGCCGCTCGTGCAGGGCGTTACACAGGCCGCAGTAGCAGGCGTTGTAGCGCTGCCGCTGCTCGGGGCTTAGCCGCTTTAAGTCAGCCGCAACAAAACCGAACATCAGGTCTTCCCTTGGAAGGAGGTGCCGCACTTACGGCAGACGATGTTTATCTTGCCCTTGCCCTTGGGAACTCGCAGAGTGGTGTGGCACGCCGGGCAGGAGAAGAACTTATAGTCCTTGCGCTGCGTCCAACGCTCCTTGATCATTCTGAACCTTTTGCCTGCATTGTAGCGGAAGCGCATGTAGCTGTTGTTCTCGGCGGTGCGCTTGTAGATGTTTCTTGAGAACATACGGAAATACACGAGCATAAGCAACACAAAGCCCACGACCCAAAGCACGCTTGCCGCTTTAGTTCCGTTTAAAATCATAGCCAGAATTACAAGCACAAGGCAAAGCACCGAAAGTAATTTGTTCAGTTGGTCTGTGCCGTAGCGTCCTGCCATAAATCGGGCAAATTTTTCTCTCATTGAAAGTTCACCTTGATCAATATGATTTAATAATAAATATTAGCACAATATTACTTAAAATTTATAAATAATCTGTTAACCTTTGGCGTACTCCCACTTGTACTGCGTGGTCGTTCCCTTGCTGCCGTCCGAGTGGGTCACGGCGCAGCGCTTTATGTTGCCGTAGTTGTCGTAGGTATACTCATTTGAGGTGCTGCTTATAAGCCCGCCCTTGGCGTTATAAACGCTGAGCTTCACGGCATTTCCGTTTGCGTCATAGCTGTGCTCGGTGCGGCTTATGACCTTGCCGTCGTCGCCGTAGCTGAGGTCGGCAAGCAAAAGGCCGCTTGATGTGTAGGTATAGCGGTTCTCGGTGGTGTCGCCCTCCATGTTATCGATGCGCACGCAACGGGTCTTGTGGCCGTCTGCATCGTACTCATATTTGTACTCGGAGGCAACAAAGCTCTCGCCCTCGTAGTTTTTCTCATCAATGAGCAGACCGTTCTTATACTCATACGCCGTCACGGAAACGGTCTTGCCGTCAATAGTCGATACGGCTTTGGTGATGTTGCCGTTACTGTCATACTCATAACTTGTGCGGTATTCCTCGGAATAATCCTTGCCGGTCTCGGCGACGAAGCTTGTCATGAGTGTTTTTCTGCCGCTTTTATCGTACTCAAAGCTCTTGTAGCCCGTGGGATCGTCGTTTATGCCGAACTCGGCCTGCTTTACGAGCTGACCTTTTTCGTCGTATTCGTAGATTATCGTACTGAACAGCAGACCGTTTGAATTATAGGTCTCCTCCATTTTGAGCCTGCCGTCGTCCTTGGTGTATGTTGTCGGTGCCGGAGTTTCGGTTGGCACAGGATCGGGCTCCGCCGTGCCGCCGCAGGCGCACAGGCTGAGCATCAAAATGCCGGATATAAGCATAGCTGCGGTTTTCTTCATGGCTTTACCCCCTTTTCGATGCATATTATAGCACGGTGTTTTTATTTCTTTTATAATAATCTGTAAATTAAATCGGCCTTTCAGGCGAAAGGCCGATTTTGGCTCAAAGTACCCGCACTCTCAGGACATCGTCCATCTTGCGGATGGCTACGGCGGTGTCCTCCCAGATCTCGTCACCGAGGTCGATGATGGTGTAGGCGAAGCGGCCGTGCGGCTTGTTTATCATGTGCTCGACATTGATATTCTTCTCGGTTATCAGGTCGAGGATGCGGTTTATCATGCCCGGGACATTGTGGTGGATGACACACAGGCGGCACACGCCCATGCGCTCAAGCCTTGCCGACGGGAGATTGACAGAATTTATAATATTGCCGTTTTGCAGGTACTCGTGAAGCTGCCGTGCCGCCATTTCTGCACAGCGGTCCTCGCTCTCGGGCGTGCATGCGCCCAAGTGCGGCAGGGCAATGACATTCTTGCCGCCGAGTATCTTCTTATTGGGGAAGTCGGTCACATACTTTGCGACCTTGCCGCTTTCGAGTGCTCTGAGCATTGCATCGTCGTCGATGACCTCGGCACGGGACTCGTTTATGATGCGAACACCGTGCTTCATCATGGAAAGCGCACGCTCATCTATCATGTGGTGCGTGTCCTCGTTGTAGGGGATGTTGACGCTTATGTAATCGCAGTTTCTGTATATCTCGCCGAGGTCGTCGGCACGCTTGACATCACGGCTGAGTCTCCATGCCGACTCAACGGACATGAACGGGTCGTAGCCGACGACATTCATGTCGAGTGCAAGGCAGGCGTTTGCGACCAGTGCGCCCGTTGCGCCGAGACCGAGTACGCCGATGGTCTTGCCCATGAGCTCGGGACCTGCGAAATTGGACTTGCCCTTTTCGACAAGCTCGGGTATCTTATCGCCCTCACCGGCTATGCTCTTGACCCACTCAACGCTGCCGAGAACATCTCTCGACGCCATGACGAGCGAGCATATAGACTGCTCCTTGACCGCTTCGGCATTTGCGCCGGGGCTGTTGAACACGACTATGCCCTTTTCGGCAAGCTCCTCGATTGGGATGTTGTTATAGCCCGCTCCGGCTCTTGCGATGCCGAGAAGCGAAGCGTTGGTATTGTACCCGTGCATATCGGCACTGCGCACGATGATGCCCTCGGGATCATCGATATCCGCCGAGACATTGTAACCGAGCTGCTTGAGCTTATCCAGTCCCACAGGCGAAATTTTGTTTATTGTCTTTATATTATACATTGTGTTCAACCTCAAATCGTTTCATAAATTCTATAAGCGCATCCACGCCCTCCATGGGCATGGCGTTGTACAGCGAGGCACGCATACCGCCGGTGAGTCTGTGACCCTTGACATTCAAAAGTCCGTTTGCGGCTGCGCCCTTTACAAATTCGGCATCCAGCTCGTCGCTGCCGGTGCGGAAGGTGACATTCATATCGCTGCGCGAGCCGGGCTCGGCGTGCGGGATAAAGAGTTTGCTGTTATCAAGATAGTCGTAGAGCTTTGCGGCTCGGGCGGCCTTAAATTTCTCCATCTCGGCAACGCCGCCAACGCTCTCCAGCCAATCGAGCATGAGCCCCAGCATATAGATGCACCAGCACGGAGGGGTGTTGAGCATCGAGTCTTTTTTAATAAGTGTGTCGTAACTCATAACCGACGGGCAGATGTTAAGCTCGTTTCCGGCAAGAGCCTTGTCGACGATGACGACCGTCAGGCCGGCGGGCGCCATATTCTTCTGCGCACCGGCGTAGATAAGCCCGTAGTCGGCGACATTCACGGGTCGGGACAGGATATCCGACGACATATCGCACACAAGGGGCACTCTCCCGGTCTCGGGGACATACTGCCACTCGGTGCCGTAGATGGTGTTGTTTGCACAGTAGTAGAAATATTTTGCGTCGTCGTCTATCGTGAGCTTATCCTGCGCAGGGATGTAGCTGTGGTCTTTGTCGGAGCTGTCGCAGGCGATGCTAACCGTGCCGTACTTCTTTGCTTCCTTGGCGGCGAGGTTTGAGAAATTACCCGTCACGGCGTAGCTCGCCATGCCGCCCTCACCCATGAGGTTTAGGGGTATCGCCGCAAACTGGAGCGTTGCACCGCCCTGCAAAAACAGGATCTCGTGCGTATCGGGCACATTGAGCGCACGCCTGAGCTTCGCCTTGGTCTCGGCAAAGATATCGGCAAACAGCTTACTTCGGTGGCTCATCTCCATGACCGACATCCCACTAGATCGGTAATCGGTAATTTCACTTTGGGCAGCTTTGAGCACAGACTCCGGCATCATGGACGGGCCTGCTGAAAAATTATAAATTCCTTTTCTCGACATGATGAGCTCTCCTTTCGCTGTTTTTAGCACATTGGTTAATTATATATCTGTGTGATTTAATTGTCAAACCGTTTTTCCGACAAGTGTGTCGCCGGAAACGCCGGTTATCTCGACATTTCTAAGCTGGCCACGCAGGTCATCACCCTCGGCACGCACGAGAAGGTATGTATCGCTGTGACCCTGCCACAGGCCGTCCTCTTTCGTCTCGAACAGAACAGGGAGCACCGTGCCGACGGCACTTTCAAGATACGCTTTGCGTGTCTTTTCGGCCACTGCCCTCGCCTGCTTTGAGCGCCTTGCCTTTTCGGCTCGGTCTATCTGATCGGGCATTTTGTCCGCCGGTGTACCCGGGCGGCGGGAGTACGGGAACACATGAACATCTGAGAAAGCGACCTTTTCGAGAAACTCCAGTGTCTCACGCTGGTGCTCCTCGGTCTCGCCCGGGAAGCCCACGATGAGGTCGGCGGTAAGGCCGCAGCCGGGGAAATATTTGCGCAGAAGCTCGGCGGCCTCATAAAACCTTGCGGTGTCGTACTTGCGGTTCATGGCCTTCAAGGTCGCGTCGCAGCCGGATTGCAGCGACAGGTGGAAATGCCTGCACACGCTGCCGGCATCGGCGATGCGGCGGCAGAAATCCTCGGTAATGATGCTCGGCTCGATTGACCCCATGCGCAGACGCATATGGGGCGCTGCCTCGGCAATTGCAACGATGACATCGGCAAGATCGGGCTTTCCCTTGAGGTCAACGCCGTAGGAGGCGACCTCGATGCCGGTCACGACAAGCTCACGGTAGCCTTTTTCGTCAAGCTCCCGTGCCTGCTTTGCCGCCTGCTCTATCGGCAGACTGCGCACCCTGCCACGGGTGTAGGGGATGATGCAGTAGGTGCAGAAATTGACGCATCCGTCCTGAATTTTCAAAAGCGCACGGGTGTGGCCCGCAACGGCGCCGGCGGGCAGCTCCTCAAACATTCTGCGCTCAAAGGGCTTATCGAGCATTTTTTCATGCGTACCGGTAAGCGCCGCATTTTCGATTGCTTCGACGAGTTTTACCCTGTCGCCGCTGCCGAACACGACATCGGCGCCGAGCTTTTCGGCGGTGTCGGGGCTAAGCTGCGAATAGCAGCCGGACACGGCAACGACCGCACCGGGGTTTTCCTCACGCAGACGGTTTATCGCCTGACGGGACTTGCGCCCTGCCTCGGCGGTGACGGCGCAGGTGTTGACGATGACGGCATCGACGCTCTCGCCCTCTGACGCCGCCGTGTGGCCGTGCTCATTTAGCAGCGTTTCAATCGCCTGCGTCTCATACTGGTTGACCTTGCAGCCAAGAGTGTATATAATATATTTCATGCTTTTCTCCATTTCTATATACAAGGAGTAGTCTATGGAAGTCTATCTTGATAACGCCGCAACAACGAGGGTCTGCCCCGAGGCTGCGGACATTGCTTATAAGACGATGCTTGAGACCTACGGTAACCCCAGCTCGACCCACACAAAGGGTCGTGAGGCAAAGGCCGTTTTGGATAACGCCCGCAAGCAGCTCGCCGCCGCTTTAGACTGCGCACCTGGCGAGGTATACTTCACCTCATGCGGCTCGGAGGGCGACAACTGGGCGATAATAAACGGTGCCGAGAGTATGCGCCGCAAGGGGCTGCACATCATAAGCTCCGAGGTGGAGCATGATGCGGTGAGAAAGTCCATGGACGAGCTCAAGCGCCGTGGCTTCGAGGTCACGATGCTGAAGCCCGAGTCTGACGGCTCTATATCCCCTGAGGCGGTCATCGCCGCTCTGCGGCCGGACACGGTCTTGGTGAGTCTCATGATGGTCAACAACGAAACGGGCGCTGTCACCGACATTGCCGCCGTTGCAAAGGTACTCAAAAAGGCAAAGTCAATTGCCCTATTGCACACCGATGCCGTGCAGGGCTTCATGAAGGTGCCATTTTCGGCAAAGCGGCTCGGCGCAGACATGATAACCGTCAGCGGCCACAAGATCCACGCTCCAAAGGGCATAGGCGCATTGTATATCAAAACAGGGGTCAAAATCAAGCCCTATATTATCGGCGGCGCTCAGGAATCGGGCTTAAGAGCCGGAACCGAGGCCATGCCGCAGATAGCCGCCTTCGGCAAAGCCTGCGAGCTTGCTAAGGCGAGCATGGCGGACGCAACCGAGCGCATGGCACGGCTTCGGCAGTATGCCGCCGAGCGCATAGTCGCCGAGATGCCGGAAGCTGTCATCATAGGCGGCGGCGCACCGCATATTTTGAGCGTATCGCTCCCGGGCTGGCGAAGCGAGGTCTTGATGAACTACCTCGAAGCGAGAGGCGTTTTTGTCTCCCGAAGCTCGGCCTGCAAAAAGGGCGGAAGGAGCCATGTGCTTGAAGCGATGGGACTGCCCGCCGAGGTCATCGACGGTGCCGTGCGCATCAGCCTTTCCCGCTACACGACCAAGGACGAGCTCGACGAGCTTTGCTCTGCGCTCAAAGATGCACACGATACTCTTGCTCATAGATAAACATGCAAAACCTCCGGCTTAGCCGGAGGTTTTTATTGAGGTTTTTATTTTAATTATCTTCCTGCGCCTGTTTGCGCATTATCATTACCCCCGATTCGGGGTCTATGTGGTCTAAGTCCGAATACATTTCCGGGTCGTCGGGCAAGTCCTTTTTCCTCAAGTGCTTGTTGACAAGCCTCGTAATGCCGGTGTAGATAACGACGAATACGGGCACGCCCAGAAGCATTCCCCAGAAGCCGAACAGGCCGCCGAACAGAATGATCGAGAACATGACCCAAAAGCCGTTTATGCCGATCGAGCCGCCGAGGATCTTCGGGCCGATGATATTGCCGTCGACCTGCTGGAGGATAATAATGAAGATTACGAATATGAGGCACTTCCACGGATCAACGAGCAAAATGAGCAGTGCAGACGGGATAGCGCCGATAAACGGGCCGAAGAACGGGATGACATTCGTAACACCGACTATGACCGACACCAAAAGCGCATACGGCATGTTCATGATAAGGCAGCCTATGTAGCAGATAACGCCGATTATCGCAGAGTCGAGCAGCTTGCCGGTGATAAAGCCCATGAAGGTTTTGTCGGTGAACTTTAAAGCTCCGCTGATGCTCTTTGCGGTCTTGGTGCTGCAAATGCAGTACAGAAGCTTCATTGCATGGGCACGGAATGCCTCACGGTTATAAAGGATGTACACCGAGACAATGATGCCGATGACGATGTTATAAACGACCTTCAAAACGCCGTAAACGCCGGTGGTTATATTCACGATAACGCCGTCCATGCTGGGAAGCAGCGTGTTCTGTGCCCAATTAGTCAGTGCATCGGTGAGGTTCCCGAATATCTTGGTGGCATACTGCTCAACAACGGGATTTTCACGCAAGAGCCTGTCGATGGTCTTGCTTGCAGAGTCAAAATATTCGCCACTGTTTGCGACGATGGTCGCAATGGAGTCGTACACCTGCGGGACGATGAGATATATAAGCGCCGTTATTATGAGCACCAGCACTATCTCCGCCAAAATGACCGCAAGCACCCTCGGCAGCTTATCGCTGAGCTTCAGCTTGGGGTACTTATTGCGAGCCTTTATAAGCAGCGGCGTAAACAGCTTATTCTCATACATCACCATCGACGGCATGAGAAGATACGATATGACAAGACCCCAGATAAAGGGACTGAGTATGCCCAAAAACGAGCCGATGGCCTTTATGAGGGCGCTTATATAGTCAAGACCGAAATAAAACACTATCGCACATGCGGCCACGGCAAAGCCGGTAATGCCCCATGCAAGATAGCTCTTGTAATTATGATTCATTCTTCGCAAGCTGTCCACCTCCGTGCTTTGGTTTGATTTTACTATTACTTTAACTGTCCGTCAATAAATATTATGTTAATTGTGAATTTTTCGTGTTATGTTAACTGATTCTGAATATTTTACGAAAATTCGGTGTTGAAAACTGTGTTGAAAATGTTCAAAACCCTTTAAATATCAAGTGCTTTTTATTTGTGCGCTCATCTTACATAAAATCGAACTTTGTCGAATAAAGCATAATTGCGCAACTGATCATTTTGTCCCCCGGCGTGAGCATAAGCTTTTCACGGAGGGATAAGCAATGAAGAAACTGATCTGCGCATTTCTTGCGGCACTCATACTTTCGACACCGGCTTATGCGGTCGAGACCATAACCGATGATGCGATAGATATAAAAGCTCCGTCTGCAATTTTGATGGAAAAGACCAGCGGCGAGGTCATCTACGAAAAAAATGCCCACGAAAAGCGGCCTCCGGCAAGCGTCACGAAGGTCATGACACTGCTGCTCATAGTCGAAGCGATAGAGCGTGGCGACATCAGCCTTGACGACACGGTCATAGCCTCCGAGCGTGCTGCCTCCTTCGGCGGCAGCTGCGTTTACCTCGAAGAGGGCGAAAAAATGAGCGTTGACGAGATGTTAAAGTGCATAACCGTGGTTTCCGCTAACGACTGCGCCGTTGCGATGAGCGAGTTTCTGTGCGGCTCGGAGCAGGCGTTCGTGCAGCGCATGAACGAAAGAGCGGCCGAGCTCGGGCTCAAGGACACGCATTTTTGCAACTGCACGGGACTTTTTGAAGATCCCGAGCACTACACGAGCGCATACGACCTTGCCGTCATGAGCCGTGCGCTCATTAAGCACGACCTTATAAAAAAATACTCGACCATTTGGATGGACAGCATCAGAAACGGCGAGTTTGGGCTTTCAAACACCAACAAGCTCGTATATTACTACGACGGCTGCACGGGGCTCAAGACCGGCTACACCGAAAAGGCCATGTACTGCCTGTCGGCGACGGCCGAGCGTGACGGCGTGGAGTACATTGCCGTCATCATGCACGGCGATTCTATCGAGTCGAGAAACAATGACGCTAAAGCACTGCTAAACTATGGCTTTGCAAACTACAAGCTTTGCTCCCTGCGCTCTGACGAGGTGCTGCCGCCGGTGAAGGTCAGGCTCGGCAAGTGTGACAGCGTGCAGCCGGTGTACACCGGTGAGGAGACGGCGCTTATCAAAAAATCAGGCACGGCGGACATTACATATGATGTCGACCTGCCCGAGAGCGTGGCTGCGCCCGTCAAGAAGGGGCAGAAGCTCGGCACGCTAACCGTTGGCCTCGGTGGAGAGGTGTTCCGTGAGGTGCCGCTGGTTGCCGGAAGCGATGTTGATCGGGCGGGACTGCTCGGGATATTCACCGATATTGCGCTTTCTTATCTGGGAATAGGGTAATTCGCCCCACTTTGCGTTAAGATTTTAATATTTTTTATACCGCAATCCCCACTTAGGCACAAATCGCTTGATTTTCTGCGCATCCGGTGTATAATATACTGATACTATTACTTCAGATACGGAGGTAATTATGGTTAAGGTCGATCTATCGGGTGTTTCCGCCTTTTTTGACCCGGCGGAGCTTGATTTTGCGGCGGCATCGATGGCTCACAGAGAGCTTGTTGACAAAACCGGCGCAGGCAGTGATTTTACCGGCTGGCTGGAGCTTCCCCAGCGGATAAAGGACACGGAGCTTAAGAGCATTTTAAGTGCGGCGCAGCGTATTCGCTCCCGCTCAAAGGCGCTCGTCGTTATAGGCATCGGCGGCTCTTATCTCGGTGCAAGAGGCGCTATTGAGCTTCTGCGCCCCGTCAGAGGCGAGGATGACCCCAAGATATTCTTCATCGGCAACGGTCTTTCACCGGATGCGCTCAACGATATGCTCGAGCAGCTCGGAGACTGCGACTTTGATGTCAATGTCATCTCCAAGTCCGGCACGACGCTTGAGCCCGCCGTAGCGTTCCGCATTTTCCGCAAGCTGCTTAAAGAAAAGTACGGTACGGCCGCAAAAAAGCATATTTTTGCGACCACCGACGCTCACAAGGGCGTTCTGAAGTCGCTTGCCGACAGCGAGGGCTGGGAGTGCTTTGTCGTCCCCGACGATGTCGGCGGCAGATACAGCGTGCTCTCGGCGGTGGGCCTGCTTCCCATGGCAGTTGCGGGTATCGATATAAAAACGGTCGTCAACACCGCCATCGAGGAGTTCAAGTCGCTTGACCTGCGCTCGCCGGAGAATCCTGCGTGGCAGTACGCCGCAGCAAGACAGCATCTTTACCGCAACGGCAGGAGCATTGAAATTCTCGGCTGCTATGAGCCGAGCTTCCGCTTCATGGCCGAGTGGTGGAAACAGCTTTACGGCGAGAGCGAGGGCAAAAACGGTATCGGCATCTTCCCCGCTTCCGTTGAGCTGACGGCAGATCTGCACTCGATGGGTCAGTACATTCAGGACGGCCCACGCACGCTTATGGAGACGATCGTAAGCTTTGACGAACCGTGCAGAGGCTTTACGATCCCGTTTGAAATGGGCGACCCGGATGGGCTCAACTACCTTGCAGGCAAGGAGCTTGCGGCCGTGTGCAAGACCGCAGCCGAGGCCGTTAAGGCAGCTCACATTTCCGGCGGTGTTCCCAATATAGGCATTTCCGTCCCCGCAAGGGACGAGGCGGGTTTTGCGTCCCTTGTGTGCTTTTTTGAGCTTGCCTGCGCGATTTCCGGCTACATGTCGGGTGTAAACCCCTTTGACCAGCCCGGCGTCGAGGCGTACAAAAGGAATATGTTCAAAATGCTCGGCAAGCCCAACTAAATCATAGTTAAAACATAACCGCTCAATTCAATTGAGCGGTTATTAAAATATTTACACTTTTCTTCTTGCTTTGTTGAGCGAAAAATGTTAATCTAAACTTAACAATAAAGCCATATTTTTAGTAAGGAGATGGTCACAATGGTTAAGTTGATTTTGGGTCTCAAGGGTTCCGGAAAGACCAAGCGCCTTGTTGAGCTGGTTCGGGAGGCAGTCGCCAGTGAGAACGGCGATGTCGTTTGCATCGAAAAGGAGAAGAAGCTCACCTTCGATATTCCCTATCAGGCTCGCCTTATCGAGGCAGGCTCTTACAGCGTCGGCTCTTATGAGTTTATAAGAGGCTTCATCTGCGGTCTGCACTCCGGCAACTATGATATCACCCATGTTTTTGTCGATAATTTCTACAAGATCGTCAGCGACAAGGACCCACAGAAGTTCACGGAGTTCCTCGGCTGGTTGGACGCTTTTTCCGCAAAGGAAAACATCGAGTTTGTTATCAGTGCTACCCTCGATCCCGAGACAGTCGGCGAGGATGTCAAGAAGTACATGATTTAATATATCAAAAAAATTACCGCACCGCAGGAAACCTGCGGTGCGGTTTTTTGTTTGCTTAAGTTGACGGAAGCCGAACACTATCGGTTTTGACGGGCAGCTTTCCGCCCATGCTTCGCTAAACCCCTAGTCCATATATGTCCATTATACCCGTCGGGCTTTATCTTTGCCTGAACGAAAATCTGCTCCGTCAAAACTGCAAGGCATCTGTCAGTGATGTTTTTCGAGGGATTTTCGGCTTTCT